>JACDJB010000019.1_pt1 | contig 272360 bp, 241 predicted proteins | sample 7454121 | NCBI WGS metagenome assembly JACDJB01 (sample SAMN14253290, study PRJNA609438) | sludge metagenome | isolation source: sludge after 25d culture with pyrite | collected 2018-12-20
CTGGCGGAGAGAGAGGGATTCGAACCCTCGATCAGGTGTTTAGCCCGATACTCCCTTAGCAGGGGAGCCCCTTCGGCCACTCGGGCATCTCTCCGGGGTTTTGCCGCATCGCTGCGGAGCGGGCAAGGATACTGATCGGAGTGATCGAGGTAAAGTCTTGATTTACGCGATCAGTGCTCACCTTCATCGCTCGGCGTGCTGTCGGTATCGTGTTCGCTCTTGATTCGCTGGTAGATTTCTTCGCGATGGACGGCCACGGTTTTTGGTGCGTTGATGCCGATGCGTACCTGATTGCCTTTTACGCCAAGAACGGTGACGGTCACCTCGTCGCCGATCATCAGGGTCTCACCGACCCGACGGGTCAGAATCAACATGTTTCCTACTCCATAAAAAGCTGCTGGTCACAGGTCTGCGAATCGACGTTGCCTCACCCCTGGGCGTACGTCCATCCACAGTTCGACGATCTGATCCGTCGAAGGCCCTACCCGCCCTCCCGGCTCACAGCCAAAACACTCCTGAGCGTCCTGACTGGTGACCTCGCCGCAAGACGAAGCCGACCTCCGTGAATACTAACTGAGCACGATTCCCCGGCGCAATGCACGCCGCCACGCCACGACTCCCCATCACCGGGAGGCAACCCAGTTTGCCACACCCTCCAGGATCGCGGGCAGGTTGGCTGCATCGGACCCGCCCCCCTGTGCCATGTCGGGACGACCGCCACCCTTGCCATCGATTTGTTTGGCTACGTGGGACACCACATCGCCAGCCTTGACGCGATCCAATGCCTTGCCGTGGACGCCGGCAATCAGCGATACGCGACCATTGGCCGCACCGGCCAGCACGATCACGCAGTCACCCAGTTGCTGCTTGAGCTGGTCGACGCTGTCGCGCAACGATTTCGCATCGAGTCCTTCCAGGCGTGCGGCGACCACCTTGATGCCGTCGACGTCGATGGCGGAGTCGGCCAGGTCGGCGATGGCGGAGCCCGCCGCCTTGCTGCGCAGCGACTCCAGCTCGCGCTCCAGCTTTTTCTGGCGATCCAGCAACTGGCGCAGCTTGCCCACTACCTCCTCGCCACTGCTCGAGAGCAGGTGGGACAACTCGCCGAGACGACGTTCCTCCCGGGCCACCCAGTCCAGCGCACCGTCGCCGGTCACCGCCTCGATGCGGCGTACGCCCGAGGCAACGCCGGACTCGCTGATGACCTTGAACAAACCGATGTCACCGGTACGGCCGACATGGGTACCGCCGCAAAGTTCGGTGGAAAACTCGCCCATCTTCAGCACGCGCACTTCGTCACCATACTTCTCGCCGAACAGCGCCATCGCACCGGATTCGATCGCCTGGTCGTAGCCCATCTGGTGCACTTCGGCGGCCACGTTGCGACGCACTTCGGCATTCACCATCGCCTCGACCCGATCCAGTTCCCCGCGGCCGACCGGCCTGGCGTGCGAGAAGTCGAAACGCAGCCGGTCCGGAGCCACCAGCGAACCTTTCTGCGTGACGTGCTCGCCCAGCACCTTGCGCAGCGCCGCATGCAGCAAATGGGTGGCCGAATGGTTCAGCACGATGGCCTGTCGGCGAGCGCCGTCCACTTCGGCATCGACCAGCTCACCGCTGCGCAAAGGCAGCTTGCCGCGCCAGTGGCCGGCATGGCCGAAAAATGCGCCGCCCATCTTGATGGTATCGCCGACGTCGAAACGACCGGCGGGATTGGAAAGCGCGCCGGTGTCGCCGACCTGGCCGCCGGACTCGGCATAGAACGGCGTACGATCCAGGATCACGATGCCTTCCTCGCCATCGGCCAGTTGCTCCAGCTGCCGGCCATCACGGACGATGCCAAGCACCTTGCAGCCCTCGCTGGCCAGCGCCTCGTAGCCGAGGAAGCGCGTGGGCTTGAGCTGGCTGGCCAGCTCCGCCGGCAGTTGCCCTTTCGCCTCGAACCGCCCGGCGGCACGCGCGCGCTCACGCTGCTCGTTCATCGCCTGCTCGAAGCCGGTCATGTCGACCTCGAGGCCGCGTTCGCGCGCAATGTCGGCGGTAAGGTCCACCGGAAAACCGTAGGTGTCGTAGAGGCGGAACGCCTCGTGGCCCGGGATGGTCTTGCCGGATTTTCCGGCCCCGAGCTTGCCGGCGATGTCGTCGAACAGCCGCATGCCGTGTTCCAGCGTTTCCCCGAAACGCTGCTCCTCGGTGCGCAGCGTATCCTCGACAAAAACCTGTTTGGTGCCCAGTTCGGGATACGCCTCGCCCATCTCGGCGACCAGCGGGGCGACCATCTTCCAGAAGAAGTCGCCGCGCACACCAAGCATCCAGCCATGCCGCAGCGCGCGGCGGATGATCCGGCGCAGCACGTAGCCGCGCCCTTCGTTGGACGGCAGCACGCCATCGACGATCAGGAATGCACAGGCGCGGATATGGTCGGCGATCACGCGCAGCGACTGGTTGGCCAGGTCCCCGGTGCCGGTCAATTCACCGGCGACACGGATCAGGTGCGCGAACAGGTCGATCTCGTAATTCGAGTGCACCTGCTGCAGGATCGCCGCGAGCCGCTCCAGCCCCATGCCGGTATCCACGCACGGCGCCGGCAGCGGGCTCAGGGTACCGTCCGGCGCCCGGTCGAACTGCATGAACACCAGGTTCCAGATCTCGATGAAGCGATCGCCATCCTCGTCCGGCGAGCCGGGGGGACCACCGGCGATATGCGGCCCGTGATCGTAGAAGATCTCCGAACTCGGGCCGCACGGCCCGGTGTCGGCCATCTGCCAGAAATTGTCCGAGGCGAACGGCGCGCCCTTGTTGTCGCCAATGCGGATGACGCGCCCGGCCGGCACGCCAATCTCGTCGCGCCAGATCGCATAGGCCTCGTCGTCGGTATGGTAGACGGTGACGGTGAGCCGGTCCGGCGGCAGTTTGAACACCTGGGTCAACAATTCCCAGGCCCACGCAATCGCCTCGCGCTTGAAGTAATCGCCGAACGACCAGTTGCCCAGCATCTCGAAGAAGGTGTGGTGACGCGCGGTGTAGCCCACTGCATCCAGGTCGTTGTGCTTGCCGCCGGCTCGCAGGCAGCGCTGCACGTCGGCGGCGCGCACATAACCGGGTTTTTCACTGCCGAGGAACACGTTCTTGAACTGGACCATGCCCGAGTTGGTGAACATCAAGGTCGGGTCGTTGGCCGGCACCAGCGAGCTGGACGGCACGATGGTGTGGCCCCGAGCACGGAAAAAGTCGAGGAAGGCGGAGCGGATTTCTGAGGTTTTCATGCGTATCGCGATGGCTGGCGTAGGGAATCCATGCCGCAAACGGGCCGCCCGGTCCGTTGATCCATCATCCCCGGATGATGGATCTCAGGAAATATCGTCGGCGGCTTCGTCCACGGATGCGTGGGTGACACTCCGTACTGTGGCGGCGGCAAAGCCGCGGCGCAAGAGGAACTGCGCGCGACGGACGCGTTCGGCCTGGTCCGCGCTGCCCGCCGCGCCGTAGCGGCGGCGCAACTGGGCAGCGGCCAGGGCGTCCCAGTCGGCGTCGACTTCATCCAGCAATTGGCGAATGCGTGCCTCGGCCACACCATGGCGCTGCAGCTCGACACGCAGGCGCAGTGGACCGTAACCCTGGCCGATCCGGCTGCGCAGCAGTACTTCGGCAAAGCGGTCGTCGTCCTGGTAATGCTGCGCGCCAAGCCGATCCAGCGCAGCGGCGGTCTCTTCGCGGTCGTAGCCGCCCTGGCGCAGCTTGGTCTCGAGTTCCTTGCGTGAATGTTCGCGGCGCGCCAGCAAACCCAGCGCCTTGTCGTAGGCACTGCGTTTGGGCCTGGCGGCTCTTCCGCTAGGCCGGTCGTTGCCGGATCGATCCGGGCCGGACTGGCGTTTCACCGCCACGCAAACGGGCATGGCCCGGGCGAGCCGGGCCATGCGTTCCAGTGGATGCCGTCAACCGCCACAGCTCACGCTTCCTCGAGCTCCTCTTTCGGGCCGGCCGCGGCAGGCTTGCCGACCGGCACCAGCAGCCGGGCGCGCAGTTCCGCGTCCACCTCGTTCGCAATGGCCGGGTTGTCGCGCAGGAACTGGCGCACGTTCTCCTTGCCCTGGCCGATGCGATCGCCCTTGTAGCTGTACCAGGCACCGGACTTGTCGATCAGGTTTTCCGCCACCCCCAGTTCGATGATTTCACCCTCGCGCGAGGTGCCCTCGCCATAGAGAATCTCGAACTCGCACTTGCGGAACGGTGGCGCCACCTTGTTCTTGACCACTTTTACGCGGGTTTCCGAGCCGATGACCTCCTCGCCCTTCTTTACCGAACCGATGCGGCGGATATCCAGGCGCACCGAGGCGTAGAACTTCAGCGCGTTGCCGCCGGTGGTGGTCTCGGGGCTGCCGAACATCACGCCGATCTTCATGCGGATCTGGTTGATGAAGATCACCAGACAGCCGGATTTCTTGATATTGGCGGTGAGTTTGCGCAATGCCTGGCTCATCAGGCGCGCGTGCAGGCCGACATGGGAGTCGCCCATCTCACCCTCGATTTCCGCCTTTGGGGTCAGCGCGGCGACCGAGTCGACCACCACCAGGTCGACCGCGCCCGAACGCACCAGCATGTCGGCGATTTCCAGCGCCTGTTCGCCGGTGTCCGGCTGCGATACCAGCAGGTCGTCGACCTTGACCCCCAGCTTCTCGGCATAGCTCGGATCGAGCGCATGCTCGGCGTCGATGAAGGCGGCAGTACCGCCGGCGCGCTGGCAACTGGCAATCGCCTGCAAGGTCATGGTGGTCTTGCCGGAGGATTCCGGTCCGTAGATCTCGACCACGCGACCGCGCGGCAAGCCGCCGACGCCGAGCGCGATGTCCAGCCCCAACGAACCGGTGGAGATGGTCTCGATCGCCTCGTTGACGCGGTCGCCCATGCGCATCACGGCACCCTTGCCGAATTGCTTTTCGATCTGACCGAGGGCGGAGGTGAGCGCCTTGCGCTTGTTGTCATCCATCGTGTGTATTCCGGTTGGGCTGTGAATGGAAGGCATGATGCCCGGATCGAATCTCACCGGCTGCGATTAAGCGGCCGGGGTCGGGCAGGCGCGATCACCAAGGCCCGGCGACTGGATGCTGCATTATCCCACATGCGTCGAAGCCGTTCCGGCAGGCTGCGACGCGTCATTCCGTCAGGGTTTTCCGCAAACCCGCGAGCGCCGCCGCCACGGTTTGTCGCCGTACCGCCTCACGATCGCCCGAAAAATGGAACAATTGCGCACGGGCGTAACCACCGCGGCGCTTCCAGCCGATCCACACTGTCCCGACCGGCTTGTCCGCCGTACCGCCGGTCGGCCCGGCGATTCCCGTGACCGCCACTGCCAACCCGGCTCCGAACCGCGCCAGGGCCCCGGCAACCATCTCGAGCACAGTTTCCTCGCTGACCGCACCGGCCAGCTCCAGGGTGCGCGGATTGACCCCGAGCAGAGCCTCCTTCGCCTCGTAGCTGTAGGTCACCACGCCGGCATCGAACCAGGCCGAGCTTCCCGGCAGGTCGGTCAAGGTCTTGGCGATCCAGCCACCGGTGCAGGACTCGGCCGTGACCAGCATCAAGTTGCAACGCTGCACCTCACCGGCAACCGCGCTGGCGAGCGCCAGCAATTCGGCATCGGTAGGAATAGACGACAACTCCATGCGAGACTCCCGGATCTGAACGGAACACTGCGCGGTGCGCCTGGGCGCCTGGGCCGTCGAACTCCCGGGGCTGCGATGATGCTCTCCAAAGTTTCCGGGGCCCACGCTCCCGGTCACCGTTCTACCCGTTCCGCGCGACCACGCCAAGACCTGCACTGCATGAGCCAAGACGACCTCACCAAGCATACCCCGTTCATGCGCCAGTACCTTTCGGCGAAGGCGGAGCACCCGGACGTACTGCTGTTCTTCCGCATGGGCGACTTCTACGAGTTGTTCTACGACGACGCACGCAAGGCGGCGCGATTGCTCGACATCACGCTGACCCAGCGCGGGCAATCAGCCGGCGCGCCGATCCCGATGGCCGGCGTGCCCTATCACGCGGCGGAAAACTATCTGGCGCGGCTGGTGCGGCTCGGCGAATCGGTGGCGATCTGTGAACAGATGGGCGACCCGGCGCTGGCCAAGGGCATCGTCGAGCGCAAGGTGGTGCGCATCATCACGCCCGGCACGGTGACCGATGCGGCACTGCTGGAAGACCGCCGCGACAACCTGTTGTTATCCATTGCCGCAGGCGCCGACGCGAGCTACGGCCTGGCTTGGGTGGACTTGTCCAGTGGCCGCTTCGTGCTCAGCGAAGTACCGGGCGCCGAAGCGCTGGCCGCGGAATTGGCACGACTGCAGCCGGCCGAGACCCTGGTCGGCGAGGACGTGGCCTGGCCCAAGCTGGTCAGTGCCCTGCCCGGTTTGCGCAAGCGGCCGCCGTGGCATTTCGACGCCGATGCGGCCAAACGCGAACTCAACCGCTTCTTCGGCACCCGGGACCTCGGCGGCTTTGGCGTGGACGGCATGCCGCTGGCCGTGGCCGCTGCCGGCTGCCTGCTCGGCTATGTCGAGGAAACCCAGAAGAGCGCGCTTCCGCACCTCAGCGGCATGGCGGTCGAAAGCGCCAGCGAGACGATTGCACTGGATGCCGCCACCCGCCGCAACCTGGAACTGGACACCCATCCCAGCGGACGCACCGAGCACACGCTGCTCGGCGTACTGGACCAGACGGTGACGCCGATGGGTGCACGGCTGCTGCGTCGCTGGCTGACCCGACCGCTACGCTCGCGTCCGGTACTGCGTCGACGCCATCAGGCGATCGCCATGCTGATCGACAATCGCAGCTACGACACCCTGCGTGAACAGTTGCGTGGCATCGGCGACCTGGAGCGCATTTTGGCCCGCGTCGCGCTGCGCTCGGCACGTCCGCGCGACCTGTCCACCTTGCGTGACGGCCTGATCGTTGCCCACGCACTCTTCCATGCGCGCGAAAATCAGGAAGCGGCCATCTTTGGCCGTACTCTTCAACAAGACCCTGCTCCGCTGTTGCGTACGCTGGTGGAGCGTATCGGCGACCACGCCGAAACCGCGGCGCTGCTCACCCGCGCCGTGGTCGAGCAACCACCGGTACTGCAGCGCGACGGCGGCGTGATTGCTGATGGCTACGACGCGGAACTGGACGAACTGCGCCGCCTGTCTAGCCACGCCGACCAGTACCTGGTCGAGTTGGAGGAACGCGAGAAGGCCGCCAGCGGCATCAGCACGCTCAAGGTCGGCTACAACCGCGTGCACGGCTACTACATCGAAATCAGCAAGGCCCAGGCGGACAAGGCTCCAGCACACTACACCCGCCGGCAAACCACGAAAAATGCCGAACGCTACATCACCGAGGAACTGAAGGCTTTCGAAGACAAGGTGCTGTCGGCGAAGGAGCGCTCCCTGATGCGCGAACGCGTACTTTACGAGGCGCTGCTCGATACGCTCACCGAAAGACTCGAACCACTGAAGGCCGCAGCCAGTGCCATTGCCGAGTTGGACGTGCTCGTCAGCCTGGCCGAGCGCGCCGAGGCGCTGGACTGGAATGCCCCCGAACTCACCGACGAACCGGGCATCACGATCGAGCGCGGTCGCCACCCGGTGGTGGAGCAGGTTCGTGACGAGCCGTTCGAGCCGAATGACCTGATCCTGGACGACACGCGCCGCATGCTGGTAATCACCGGCCCGAACATGGGCGGCAAAAGCACTTACATGCGTCAGAACGCGTTGATCGTGCTGCTTGCCCACATCGGCAGCTACGTACCGGCCGGCCGCGCCGTGATCGGTCCGGTCGACCGCATCTTCACCCGCATCGGCGCCGGCGACGATCTGTCACGCGGCCAGTCCACCTTCATGGTGGAAATGAGCGAGACCGCAAACATCCTGCACAACGCCACCACCGACAGCCTGGTACTGATGGACGAAGTCGGTCGTGGCACCAGCACCTACGATGGCCTGTCGCTGGCCCGCGCCGCCGCCGTGCACCTGGCACGTCACAGCCGCGCCTACACGCTGTTCGCCACGCATTACTTCGAGTTGACCGAATTGGCCGGCGAATATCCCGCAATCGCCAATGTGCACCTGGATGCGGTCGAGTACGGAGAACAACTGGTGTTCATGCACGCCGTGAAGGACGGCCCGGCCAACCGCAGCTTCGGCTTGCAGGTTGCCGCGCTGGCCGGCCTGCCCAAGTCGGTGATTGCCGACGCGAAGCGCACCCTGGCCGAACTCGAGCGCAGCATGCATCAGCAAGCCGGTGCGCACGTGCCTGCCACCGAGTCCTCGCCGCAGTTGGGCCTGTTTGCGCCGGCATCCGCTTCCGCCGTCGAGCGTGCCCTGGAAGCCATCGATCCGGATGCGCTGACGCCGCGCGAAGCGCTGGAAGCGTTGTACCGGCTCAAATCCCTGGGCTGAATGTCCAGTCGCACGCTTGCAGGCGGGAGCCTGCTCGCAGGTGATGCTTTTGGTCGGGATTAGGGATTAGGGATTAGGGATTCGGGAGAGCATCGCCCGCCGGCCGGCTCCTGCGGGTGGGCCGGCGGGCGACGACAATCGTCAGGCCGCCTCGGCCGGCTTCGCCGCATCCAGTGCCTGGCGCAGGTCGAGCCACAAGTCGTCGACGTCCTCGATGCCCACCGACAGGCGCAGCAATCCAGGTGTAATGCCGTGCTGCGCCTGGGTGGCGGTGTCGACGACGCGGTGGGTCAGCCCCGCGGGATGCTGGATCAGCGTATCGACCGAGCCCAGGCTCACCGCCGGCGTGGCCAGCTTCACCGCAGCCATCACCGCGCTTGCCGCGGCATGGCCGCCACGCATCTCGAACGCCATCAGGCTGCCCGGGCCAGACATTTGCGTGTCCACCAGGTGCGCATGTGCCACCGTGCCGAGGCCCGGGTAACAGACCTTCACCACCGCCGGATGTGCGGCCAGGCGCTTGACCAGCCGCCGCGCGTTCTCCTGCGCCTTCAGCACGCGCAGCGAGAGCGTCTGCAAGCCACGATGCAGCAGATACGCACCCAGCGGATGCAGCAGGCCTCCGGTCGCCGCGCGCACCTGGCGCAACGTCGCAGCCCAGTCCGCATTGCAGGCCACCACGCCCGCCATCACATCGCCATGCCCGCCGAGAAACTTGGTGGCGCTGTGCAATACCAGGGTGGCGCCCAGTCTCGCCGGCTGCTGCAGCACCGGCGTGGCGAATGTCGAATCCACCAGCACCGGCACCGAACCGGCCGCCTTCACTACCGCGGCGATGTCAACCAGATCCAGGGTCGGATTGGCCGGTGTCTCGATGATCACCAATGCGGTATCGGCGTTGATCGAGGCGGCCACATTCTCCGGCTCGACCCAACGCGTGGTGATGCCGAGCAGGCCGGATCCGAGCAGATGATCGTTGGTGCCGTACAACGGCCGCACCGCCAGCACGTGCCTGCCACGCTGGCCGGCAGCGAGCAGGCAGGCCGACATCGCCGCCATGCCGGAACCGAATGCCACGGCGTCGGTAGTGTCCTCCAGTTGCGCCAGCGCGTTCTCGAAACGCGCCACGGTGGGATTGTGCAGCCTCGCGTAGATCGGATTGGCGGCAGTGGCTGCCCCGCCCACCAGCGCATCGAAGCTGGCGGTTCCCCCGGCAAGTTCGCGTATCGGATAAGTGGTAGACAGATCCAGCGGTGACGCATGCACGCCGAGCTCGCCGAAATCCTCGCGACCGGCATGCACTCCAAGCGTTTCAAGATGCAACATGAATCCCCCCCATTCGATCGAATGGTCCGATGATAGAATCATCCACCATACGAAAAACACTTCACCGAATGATATTTCGATCAAGCCACTTTCATGCGCCTGGACCGAATTGACTTCGCCATACTGCGCGAGCTGCGAAAGAACGCGCGGCTGCCAAACAAGACGCTGGCGGAACGCGTCGGCGTGGCGCCCTCGACGGCACTGGAAAGAGTGCGCCGGCTGCGCGAGGACGGCGCGATCAGCGGCTACCACGCGGAGATCGCCCCGGCCGCCGTGGGCATCGGCCTGCAGGCGATGATCAGCGTGCGCCTGGCACGCCATTCGCGCGACGACCTGGATGCATTCCACGCCTACCTGCTGACCCTGCGCGAGGTGCTGGCGTTCTACCACGTGGCCGGCGTCAACGACTACCTGCTGCACGTAGCCGTGGCCGGCAGCGATCATCTGCGCGATTTCGCACTGGACGCCTTCACCACCCGGCCCGAGGTGGCACACATCGAGACCAGCCTGATCTTCACCTTCCGGCGCAACCCCGACGTGCCGATCTACCGGCACGAGCAGGATTCCTGAACGCAGGTGTCCCGGCAACCACCGGCCGATCCGCGGCGGTTGACCGGTGGTTGCCGGGACCATGCGGCGGATCATCCCGTCGCGCCGCATCCGTTCCGGAAGCCCGCGCTGCCCTGGCGGATGCGGTCAGGCCACGCGCTGGACCGACAGCGACGCCGGCAGATCGGCAGAGCCGGGTTCGCCCGCATCCGGCATGGCAATGTCGGGAATCCCATCCAGCGACTCGGCCGACAGGGCGGACAGCAGTGTGTTGGGTAGCGCGGCGGGTTGCCGCGCCGGAAGTCGCCCGGATGCCACCAGATGGCCGATGCGCTCGTACACGTCATCGCGGTCGAACGGCTTTTTCATGAAATCGTCGGCGCCGTAACGCTGCAGGTAGAACTGCTCGGTGGCCTGCTGGTTGCCGCTGATCATGATGATCGGAATGCCGCGGGTCAGCGGATCATGACGCAGCCTCCGCAACACGCTGAAGCCGTTCATGCCGGGCATCACCACGTCAAGGAAGATCAAGACCGGCAACTCGCTGCGCGCCAGCTCGATCGCACCGGGGCCGTCGGTCGCCTTGACCACGTGGTAACCGTCCTGGCCGAGCATCTTGCCGAGCACGGCGCAGATCGTGGGGGAGTCGTCCACCACCAGCATACGCGCGCCATGCGTGGTCTGCACATGCTGCGCCTCGATTGCATGGCCGCCCAGCAGGCGTTTGATGAAACCGATGCCACTCCTACGTATCAGTCCATCCATGCAGGATCTCCAGGTCGTGGGAGGTACGCCGCAGACGCACCTCGGGGATATGCATGCATGCTCGCGCAGATGGCCGCGCCATTATGCGACTCACTGCACAACATGAAGTTCTCAACGCAAGTGCTTGATCTCCCGCAATTGCCGTCGAGCCTGCTTGTCTGGACGTTTCGCCGGATGATCGAACGCCGCGCCGCTCAACCGACGCTGTTCGCGCAAGGCCTCCCGCGCAGCCACACTGGTGTCGGTTTCACGGTACAACTGCCGGGCCTCGCTAGCCGGCCCGCGTCGTGGCGAAAGGACCAGCACAGACACCTCCAGGCGCTCCTGGCCGCGGCCGATCCGCAGGCGGTCCCCCACATGCAAGGCCTTGGCTGGCTTGCAGCCGGCATCATTGACTTCGACGCGCCCGGCTTCGATCGCCTGCCGTGCCAGGCTGCGGGTCTTGAAGAAACGTGCCGCCCACAGCCATACGTCGGCGCGCAACCCGGCGGATTCGGGAACTGGCCCGGTCATGGCAGCCACGACTTCATCGGACGGATCAGGATATTTGGCCCTGCGGCGGCACCATGTCCTGCGGATCGGGCATGGCGATGTCGGGAATCGCCGCATGCTCGTCCGGCGTCAGCGCGGGCTCCTCGGATGGTGCCGGTGCATCGGTACGCGAACGTACCACCAGTCGGCCGGACTGGCTCAGGTGCCGGAGACGCGCGAACACTTCGCCGCGACCGAACGGCTTTTTCATGAAATCGTCGGCACCGAAACGCTGCACGTAGAACTGTTCGGTCGCCTGCAGGTTGCCGCTGATCATCACGATCGGAATGTCATGGGTGAGTGGATCCCGACGCAGGGCCCGCAATACCGCAAAACCGTTCATGCCCGGCATCACGATGTCCAGGAAAATCAGGTCCGGCAGCTCGGTGCGAGCCACTTCGAGCGCCGTCTCGCCATCGCCGGCCTTGCGCACCACGTGGCCGTCCTGGCTGAGCATCTTGCCGAGCACGGCGCGGATGGTGGGCGAATCATCCACCACCAGAATATGCGCTTTCCGCGCGACGTCGCTGCGTGACATCGCGCGGCGCTCGCCTTGCTCACCACCGAAGAAACGTCGGAGCAGCTCAAAGCCGGACATGACACGAGCCCCCGTTCTCTGGAATCACGCGCCAAGTCTCGATGCAGCGCGGCCCGGAAGCAAGCACCTTCACCAAACCGGGCCACCGAGCAAGAGATTCCCCAATGGCACCGTGAGCAGCGACAAGACGATGCCGGCGCCCAGTACCGTGTTGGCCAGGGTCGGTTCCAGATCGTACTCGTCGGCCAGGATCGCCGCCGACACCATCGGTGCCATCGCCGCCTGCAAGACGCCAACGGTCAGCACCAGACCATCGATGCCGGCGGCTGTCCCCATCAGCCAGCACAGCAACGGGGCCAGCAGCAGCTTCCAGCCCAGCCCCCAACTGGCGGCCCCCAGTTGCCGCTGGCCCGGATGGAACTTGAACTGCAAGCCGACCGAAAACAACGCCAGCGGGGTCAGCGTGGCCCCGATCGGCGCAAGCACGCCATCCATCCAGCCCGGCCAGCCGCCGAAACGCCCCATCACGATACCCAACAACAACGCAAGGAACGGCGGGAAGGAAAACATGCGCCGGAGCATCAGGCGTGGCTGCGGCGTGCGGCCGGAATAGATCGACGCCACCACGATACCGGCCGAGACCAGCACCGGAAACGCGCCAAGCTGGTCAGCCACCACGGCCACCGCCAGCCCCGCCTTGCCGTGCAAAGCCTGGATCAACGGGTACCCCATGTAGGCGGTATTGCCCAGGCCGCACACCAGGATCAGCGCGCCCGTACGCTGGCGCGACCAGCCCAGGCGCGGGCCGAGCAGGCCGAACAGCAGCCATGCACCGCCAAACGTGAGCCACATCGCTACCACCGGAAACCACAGCTGTGCATCGAATTTCTGCTTCGGAATCAGTTCCAGCACCAGCGCCGCCAGCGCCACGTTCAGCACCCACCAGTTGATACCCTGCACGATGCCCGCCGGCGGGTTGGCAAAACGCGCCACCAACACGCCCAGGGTCAGGCACACGAACAGCAACAACAATGCACTCATGGAATCACGGACGGACTCGGGACGGATCGCCATTAGACGCGATACCGATCCACGCCGAAAGCGGCGACGACGCCCATCGGCGATAATCCGATCCTGCTCGTCGGCAAGGTTGTCCGTAACACCCCATGAATTCCGATCACCTCGTGCACGGATTGGCCGGCGATGAAATCGCACCGGACTGGCCGGCGCTGACTTCACCCGAACTCGAGTCGCTGCTGCAGCGCTATCCGCAGTTGGGCCCGCTGCGGCGCATCGCCTGGCACAGTCCGCGCCCGCTGTCGGCCGCCTGCCTGGTCGAGACCCGCCGGGGCGCGTTCTTCGTCAAGCGCCACCACCGCCGCGTACGCACGCTGGCCACGCTGGGCGAGGAGCATCGCTTCATGGCGCACCTGCGTGACCACGGCATACCGATACCGGGCGTGTTGCACGATGTCGATGACGCATCGGCAGTGCAGCTTGGTGACTGGATCTACGAGATACACCAGCGCGCCGCCGGCCTCGACCTGTATCGCGAGGCGGTTTCGTGGCAGCCGTTGACCAACCACGCCCACGCGCGCCGCGCCGGCCGCATGCTCGCCACCCTGCACGACGCCAGCGCCGGTTACGCCGCAGCGCAGCGTGACACCCACATTCTGGTCGCGCGCAGCGAGCTGATCGCCGCACCCGATCCCGTCGCCGCATTGCACGCGCAATTGCGCCAACGCCCGGGCCTGGCCGACTATCTGCAGACGCGTGACTGGCAGGACGATCTTGCCGCGCTGTTCGCCCCCTGGCATGCCAGGGTCGCGCCGCGGCTTGCGCGTGAGCCGCGGCTGTGGACCCATGGCGACTGGCACGTGTCGAACCTGTGCTGGAGCGATTCCGGTGACGAGGCCAGCATCACCGCCGTGCTCGACTTCGGGCTGGCCGCCGCGAACTGCGCGCCATTCGACCTGGCCACCGCGATCGAGCGCAACGCGATCGCATGGTTGGCATTGGACACCGGCAGCGCAGCGATCCACCCGGAGATCGCCCTGGCACTGATCGACGGCTACCGGCAGGTGCGCCCGCTGGTCGATCACGACATTTGCCTGCTGGCCGACCTGCTGCCCCTGGTCCACGTCGATTTCGCGCTGTCCGAAGTGGAGTATTTCCACGCGATCACGCATTCAACCGCAAGCGCGGACGTTGCCTGGGACACCTTCCTGCTGGGGCACGCCGCCTGGTTCGGCACTCCCGCCGGACAAACCATGCTGCACGCCATCCGCGACGCAAGCTGACCCTTTCCCGGGCGATTCGTGCTTCAATATGCATTCTTGAAGCGGGGGTGCCCGGCGATGCCGGGCTGAGAGAGTCCCTTGGAACCTGATCCGGTCCGTACCGGCGTAGGGAGCTTGCTGGGTCGATGCGTCCATCCGGACATGCCGACCCGCCGTCGCTTCGTCTGCAACCGGAAGACGACGACGATGACGCGCCCCGCCCTTGTTCTTACCCTGCTCGCGACCCTCGGCGCGACCCAGGCGACACATGCTACCGAGGCGGAATCCGGCATCGAAGCATCCGCCTCGAAAGTCGGCCTGCAGCAAGCCACCGACCTCAGCCCCGTGCACGTCGAGGCGCGTGCACCCGAAAAAAGGTACACCACCGGGATCGACAGCTACGGCAATGCATCGCTGCACGACACCCCGGCCGCGGTCACCGTGGTTTCACGCCGGCAGCTCGACGACCGCCAGATCCGCACGCTCAGCGAGCTCGCCCGCGAGGATGCCGCGCTGGGCGACAACTACGCGCCGGTCGGCTACTATCAGGACATCTCGATCCGCGGCTATCCGCTGGATCCGGCCACCGGGTTCCGCGGCAACAACCTGAGTATCGCCGGCGAGCAGAAGGTTCCGCTGGAGGACCGCCAGCGCGTGGAGATCCTCAAGGGTCTGGCCGGCATCGAGGCCGGCGTGATGGCGCCGGGCGGCGTGGTCAACTACATCAGCAAGCGGCCGGCCGATGTGCGCAACGTGACCGCAGGCACCGATTCGCACGGCTCGCGCTACGGCGCCGTCGACCTCGGCGGCTGGCTCACGCCGACGTTCGGCGTACGCGTGAATGCGGCACACGAGGACATCCATTCATACGTGCGGCACGCCGATGGCCGGCGCAGCATGCTGGCCCTGGCCGCCGACTGGACGATCGGCGAGCGTGCCACGCTGGAACTGGACAGCAACTACCAAACCAGCGAGCAGCGCTCGGTGTCCGGCTACCAGTTGCTCGGCGGCACCGAAATCCCGACGCATCCGGACACCTCGCGCATGCTCGGCTTCGAACCGTGGCAGGAACCGGTCGGCATCGACTCCTCCAATAGCAGCGTGCGCTTCGGTTACGCACTGAGCGACAACTGGCGCCTGCAACTGGCCGGCGGCCACAGCCGCAGCGTGATCGACGACAACGTGGCCTTCGCCTACGGCTGCTTCTATTCGCCCGATTGCGCCGATGGCGCGAGCCCCGGATGGTACTTTGCACCCAACGGCGACTACGACATCTACGATTTCCGCAGCCCTGACGACACCCGTGTCAACGACGAGGTGCGCGCCGTGCTTGAAGGCCATCTCGACACCGGCCCGCTGAGTCACGAGCTGAGCCTCGGCGCCAGCGCCTTCCGCCGCACCATCGACCGCCGCGAGTACGTCTACGACTACGTCGGCACCGGCAATATCAACCAGCTCGATCCGCCGTATTTCGCACCCTCGTCCAACCAGCCCGGCGACTCGGTGCGCCGGCTGACCAGTTGGCAGCATTCGGTATTTGCGCTCGACCGGGTCCACCTCGGCGAGCACTGGCAGGTGATCGCCGGGACACGGCTGGTGCGCCTGCACGAACGCAGCTACGACGATGCCGGTGCGCTGGAGCGCGACACCCGCCTGAGCGAGGCGCTGCCGCAGGCCGCCGTGTTGTGGCAGCCGAACGTGCCGACCACGGTCTACCTGAGCTACAGCGAAGGGCTTTCGCTCGGCAGCGAGGCGCCATACTGGACCAGCAACGGCGGCACCGTGCTGGAGCCGCGGCTGTCGCGTCAGGTCGAGGCGGGGGTCAAGGTCCAGGTCGGCGAGGCGCTGGATCTCACCGGCGCGCTCTATCGCATCCGCCAGCCCTACCAGTTCGCCCAGCCGGACGCCACGCCGGAGGGCTTCACCTTCGTGCAGCGCGGCGAAGAGGTGCACAGCGGGCTGGAGCTGGGCGCGCACGGCAAGCTCGGCGACAACCTCAGCGTGGTCGCCAGTGCCAGTTTCATCCAGGCGCGCGCCGAGCATACCGGCACCCCCTCGTATGAAGGCCACCAGGTGGTCAACGTTCCGCGCTTGCGCAGCGCGCTGTACCTCGACTACAAACTGCCGCTCGCTCCGTCACTGAGCCTGCTCGGTGGATGGCGTTATGCATCGCCCAACACCGCCACGCCGGACGGCCAGGTTCGCGTGCCGGCCTACCACGTGTTCGACGCCGGCCTGCGCTATGCGACGCAATGGAACGGTCATGCCCTGACCTGGCGATTGTCGGTGGACAATGTATTCAACCGCTTCTACTGGCGCGATACCGGTTCGGCCGGCGGCGACAGCTATCTGTTCCCCGGTGCGCCGCGGTTGGCCCGTCTCTCGGTGAGTTACGCACTCTGATGATCTGGATCGAACTCGCCGGCGCCCTCATCAGCGCCTGGGCCGTCTGGCTCACCACCCGGAGAAAACCGTGGTGCTGGCCGGTCGGGCTGCTGTCGGTGCTGATCTATGGCGGGGTTTTCGTCGACGCGAAACTGTATTCGGACGCCTTGCTGCAATTGGCATTCGCCGGCCTGATCGTCTATGGCTGGCGCCGCTGGCTGCAGAACCTGGGGCACGACGGCCGCGTCGAGCTCGCGCCCTTGCCACGCCGACAGGCCGTCGGCCATGTGCTGATCGGCGTGCTGGCGGCGCTGGTGCTCGGTTACTCGATGCACCGCTGGACCGATGCCGCCCTGCCCTGGCTGGATGCCGCGCTCACTGCCTTCAGCCTGGTCGCCCAATGGTGGCAGGGGCGCCGCCACATCGCCGCCTGGTGGCTGTGGATCGTGGTCGACCTGGCCTATATCGGCGAGTACATCTACAAGCACCTGCTGATCACCTCGGTACTGTACCTGGGCTTCGTCGTGCTGGCGGCGATCGGCCTGCGCGCCTGGCAACAGGCCGCCCGGGCGCCGGCGGCCCGCTGAACCCGCGGCAAGACACTGCACTTGCATGCGGCCACCGGGAGCACCAGCATGGTCGGATTCCACTCGTCAGGAGCTGTCGTGCCGGATCTTTCCGCCTTCCCGATCACCAGGCGCTGGCCTGCGCAACACCCCGAACGCATCCAGCTGTACTCGCTCAACACGCCGAACGGCGTGAAGGCATCGGTCATGCTGGAGGAAACCGGCCTGCCGTATGAGCCGCATCTGGTCGACATCATGAACGAGGAAAGCCACACGCCGGAGTTCCTGTCGCTCAACCCCAACGGCAAGATTCCGGCGATCATCGATCCCGACGGCCCGGGCGGCGAGCCGCTGGCCTTGTTCGAATCCGGCGCAATCTTGTTGTACCTGGCCGACAAGAGCGGCCGCTTCCTCCCGACCGAGCCGGCGCGGCGCTGGGAGTGCATCCAGTGGCTGTTCTTCCAGGTGGCCTCGATCGGCCCGATGTTTGGACAAGTCGGCTACTTCAACAAGTTCGCCGGCACCGAGATCGCCGACAAGCGTCCGCTGCAGCGCTATGTCAACGAATCGAAGCGGCTGTTGGGTGTGCTCGATGCCCGCCTGCGGGGTCGCCGCTGGATCATGGGCGAGGACTACACCATCGCCGACATCGCCACGCTCGGTTGGATGAACAACCTGATCACCTTCTACGAGGCGCGCGACCTGGTCGACTACGACCGCCTTGTGCATGTCCCGGCGTGGCTCGACCGTGCATTGGCGCGACCTGCGGTGGCACGGGGGCTGCTCATCCCCAGCCGCGACTGATCCCCCCGCCGCCGACTGGGTGCCGGCAGGCGGCGCGGGCAGGCCTTGTACACATCCTATTGAGCCGCGTTGTCGCAGAGTGGTCTCTGCCATGAACGACTTGATTGCCGGATCGTTTCTGCCGGGCCTCGCCATCGTGCTGGGCCTGCTGGCACCGGCCGCGGCCGCGCAGAACATCTACAAGTGTCCGCTGCCAGGGGGAGGCGTGGCCTACACCGATCACCCCTGCGCCGCCGGCAAGGGCGAATTGCTGCATCGGGCGAACGACACCGAAGTAATCGATCGCTACCTGCGCCTGGGCCAGGACCAGTTGGCCAGGCAATACGCCGACGCGCGCTATCTCGACGCGCTCTATCAGGAGCGCCTGGCCGCCCATCGACAGGCGCAGCAAGACAAGGCGCGGCGCCAGCACGAGGAAGCGCTCGCCGCGGAGCAGCGCGAATACGCAGCGCAGCAGCAGGCACTGCAAGACCAGCTCGCCGATCGCCACCGACTGGAAGCGGAGAATGATGCATTGCGCCAGCAGAACGAACAGTACCGTGCCGAGTTGTCCCGCCGGGTGGTCGAGTACGCTCCCGTGTATTGGGGCATTCCGCCGTCGCCGCACTGGCGGCGGCGACATCACCACCATCACCACGATCCGGGCAGTCGCTGGGCTCCGCCAAGAGCCCCCGTATACCAGCCCTGCACGCAGCTTGCCGGCGGGCGGGTGAGGTGTTGAGCATGGTTGGCGGTGCCAGGGAGGTGGCGCACAATGCTGGCAGGCGCCGCTTGCCGCTCCCTGTGTCCGCCGGATGATCGGCCGTCAGCGCGCACCCGGCGGCGCAATGGCGTCGCCGCGTCGCACGTCCGCATCGTCCAGATGCTCCGCCTTCCACACCATCGCCCGATGGATACGCTGCCAGCCGCTGGGATGATCGAAGAACAGATACTCCTCGATCGGGCCGGGATGCATCTTGCGGTACTCGGACAGCTGCACCGCCGCCCGGGCGAAGCCATCAGGCTGGCGCGCCGCGTTCAGGCCGAACGCGTCGGCCTCGGCTTCCATGCCGCGGGTGATGGTGTTGTTCACCGGTGTCATGACGAACATGAAGACCGCGAACAGCGCCACGATCAGCGGCAATCCAGCCACATCGCCAGCGCCACGCACCCCCCAGCGAGCACCCCAACGCCGCTCGGCCCAGCCAAAACCCCAGCGCACGAAGGCGAAGCCGATCACGATGATGATGCCGAAGAACACCACGCTCTTGTACACATGGTTGAGCACATAGTGACCCATCTCATGGCCCAGCACCGCCTTGATCTCCTCCGGCGAGCCGCGATGGAGCAGGTTGTCGTTCAAACTGATGCGGGTAGTGCCGAACATGCCGCTGACATTGGCGCTGATCCGCCGGCTCTGGCGTGACGCATCGAACCAGTACACGTCCGCAGCCGGAATGCCGTTGGCGCGGGCCATCGACAGGATCTCGGTCTTGAGCGGGCTGTCCGGCAGCGACTGGTAGGTGTTGAACAGCGGCATGATGTACACCGGCGCGATGGTCGCGACGAAGATCAAGAACGTGATGGCCACGCCGGCACCCCACAACCACCAGGTTCGCGCGGCCTTGCGGATCACCGCGTAAATGACCACCAGCGCCAGCGTGCCCAGGATCAACCCCACCAGCAGGCCCTTGGCCTGCTCACCGAACCACCCACCGAGGCCCAGGTTGGACAAACCGTACTGGTGCTCGCGGAAATAGCCTTCGTACAGGCTCCAGGGCAGGGTCAACAGCGTCGTGAGCACGATGTATTGCACGGCATAGATCGTCGTCTGCAGCCAGCGCCAGCGAGTGATGCGTTCGGCCAGATCGCGCATGCGTGCGGACAGCCGCGTACCCAGCAACAGCCACGCCACCCCCAGCACGACCAGCAGATCCCACAAGATCAGCCAGTAGCCACCCTCGAAATACGCATCGGAGTTCGCCCGTTGCGCAGGCGTCAACTCGGCCATGTAGGCATTGGTGGCAGCATCCACGTCGAAAGCGGGCGACTGCCCCGGAGTCGGCTGCGCCACTGCCGAAGACACTGCCACGGAGGCAGGCGAGGTCTGCGCGTGGATCACCCCGACGACGAAAAACACCAACAACAGCGCACCGAGCAGCTTCTTCATGAGGATCCCCACCCTCCGGCCATGGCTGCAAGCTAGCGCAACCCGGGCCCGGCTGCCACCACGTACAATGGACGCATTCCAAATCCCGGACGACTCGATGCAACCCCTGCGCGTCAAACGCTACCTGTTGACCGGCCTGCTCACTTTCATCCCGCTGTGGGTGACCTGGCTGGTGTTCAAGTTCGTGCTGGGCGTGCTGGCCGGTATCGGCGCGCCACTGGTCGCCGCCCTGCTCAACGGGCTGGCATTGGTGGCGCCGCGGACTGCCGAATCGTTGAAGATGGAATGGCTGACTTTCGTTGTCGCCCTGTTGATCACGCTGGTCTCGCTCTACCTGCTGGGCTTCATCGCAAACCGGGTGATCGGCCAGCGTTTCCTCCATGGATTCGACGCCCTGCTGGCGCGCATCCCGCTGGTGCAGACGATTTACGGCGGCACCAAGAAACTGATGGCGGCGTTGCAGAACAAGCCGGGCGGCTTGCAGCGGGTGGTCCTGGTCGATTTTCCGCGCCGTGGCATGAAGGTAATCGGCTTCGTCACCCGGGTGATGGGGGAGGAAGGTACGAACCGCCAGATCGCGGCTGTCTACATCCCGACCACGCCCAACCCGACCAGCGGCTATCTGGAACTGGTGCCGGTGGACGAGCTGACCCCCACCAACTGGACGATGGACCAGGCAATGGCCTTCATCATCTCCGGCGGCGCCGTGTCGCCCGACTTGCTGCCTTCGGGCCGGCCCGATCCGCTGCGCCATGACAAATCCGACACCGACACGTGAGATTTCGGCAACCTGCACACAGGTACCGGCTTCGAATTCCCCCTGACCTTTGACACTGTCTGACCCATCACGATTGACCTAGCGTAACCGGCCGCGTCGGCGCTGCCGGGAAGCATCCGTGCGTGGCCGCCACCACATCCAAGCTGCCCGACGGGCACTTCATCCATCGAGGAAGATCCATGACCAAGCAGTATCTGAAGCCCATCGCGCTGGCGATCAGCATCGCCCTTGCGCTGACCGCCTGTGGCAAGCAGCAGTCGGCGGATACGCCAGACAACCCGCCTGCCGCCAGCACGACCACCGCGGTCGACCACGGCAAGAGCATCTTCGACGTCAGCGAGCTGGGCGCACCCGCTGAGGCCTGCCAGGACTTCAACCAGTTCGTCAACGCCAAGTGGGTCGCCGCCAATCCGATCCCGGCCGACCGCGCCCGCTGGGGTGCCTTCGACCAGTTGGGCGAGGACAGCCTCAATACCCAGCGCACGATCGTCGAGAACGCAGCCAGGGACGCCGGGCAGGCAGCCCCCGGCTCCATCGAGCAGAAGATCGGCTATCTGTACCGGTCCGGCATGGACGAGGCAGCCATCGACAAGGCCGGCTTCGACCCGATCAAGCCCAAGCTCGCCGAAATCGACACGCTGAAGAACGGCCGGGACGTGGCGGAGTATCTGAACAAGAGCTTCGCCAATGGCGACATGCAGGTGTTCCAGTTCGGCGCCGGCGCCGATTTCAAGCACGCCGAAACGCAGATCGGCTACGCCTTCCAGGACGGGCTGGGCCTGCCCACCAAGGACTACTACACCGACCCCAGGCACGCGGACCTGCGCAAGGCCTACCTCGACTACATCGCCAAGACGCTGGAGCTGACCGGCGTGCCCGCCGCCGACGCGAAGAAGCAGGCCGACCAGGTCATGGCATTCGAAACCAGGCTGGCCGCCGCCTCGCTGGCGCCGGTCGAGCTGCGCACGCCGGAAAACCAGTACCACTTTGTCAGTATCAACGAAGCAGACAAGATCACCCCGCACTTCAGCTGGGAGAAGTTCTTCAAGGCCCAGGGCGTGATCATCGACAAGGGCTTCTCGCTGTCGCAGCCGAAGTTCTTTGCCGAGTTCGACAAGCTGCTGGTCAACGCGCCGGTCAGCCAGTGGCAAGCCTATCTGCGCTTCCACACCATCGATGGCGCCTCCAGCGCGCTGAGCAAGGACTTCCGCGACAACAAGTTCGATTTCTACGGCAAGACCCTGGCCGGCCAGCCGGAGCAGAAGCCGCGCTGGAAGCAGGTGCTGGGCGCGGTCAACGACTCGATGGGCATGGCGCTGGGCGAGCTTTACGTGAAGCAGGAGTTTTCCCCGCAGGCCAAGCAGCGCGCCGAGGAGCTGGTCACCAATGTGCGCAACGCGCTGAAGGCCCGTATCGAGAACCTCGACTGGATGAGCGCGGAAACCAAGGCCAAGGCAATCGCCAAGTGGGATACCTTCCTGCCCAAGATCGGCTACCCCGACAAGTGGCGCAGCTGGGATGGCCTCCAGGTCACACCGGACAACTACTATGCCAACCTCGAGGCGGCGTCGAAGTTCAACTACGACTACGACATCGCCAAGATCGGCCAGCCGACCGACCGCAAGGAATGGGGCATGACCCCGCAGACGGTCAACGCCTACTACAACCCCACCGACAACACGATCAACTTCCCGGCCGCGATCCTGCAACCGCCGTTCTTCAATGCCAAGGCGGATGACGCGATCAACTATGGCGGCATCGGTGCGGTGATCGGCCACGAGGCCAGTCACGGCTTCGACGACGAAGGCAGCCAGTTCGACGGCGCCGGCAACAACGTCAACTGGTGGAGCAAGGACGATCGCGCCAAGTTCGACTCCCGCACCGCCAAGCTGGTGCAGCAGTTCAACGACTACGCGCCGGTCAAGGACCAGCCGGATGCGCACGTCAACGGCCAGTTGACCCTGGGCGAGAACATCGCCGACCTGGGTGGCCTCAACGTGGCCTACGACGCGTTGCAGGTCGCCCTGAGACAACACCCGGAGGAAGCAGGCAAGAAGATCGACGGCTATACCCCGGATCAGCGCTTCTTCCTCAACTGGGCCCGCGTATGGCGCGGCAGCATCCGCGAGAAGCAGGCCCTGCTGCGCCTCAACACCGACCCGCACGCACCGGCCTCGCTGCGCGCGATCGGTGCGCCGTCGAACATGCCGGCGTTCGCCGAGGCGTTCCAGTGTCAGCCCGGCGATGCGATGGTGCGTCCCGCCGACAAGCAGGTGAAGATCTGGTAATTCCGCCACCTGACGTCGTCTGAAAGTCCGAGGCCCCGCACGCCGATGCGGGGCCTTTTCATTCGCGCTGCCGGAAGCTTCGCCGTACCTGTGCTTCGCGCTCGTGAAGCATCCTTGCCGCTCGACTGACGGGCGGTATCCACGAACGGTCGCCCCTGACCTTTGACACTGTCTGTCCCATGACGTTTAGCCTAGCGTGAACCGGTATCGCCATGGCGTGCAGCACGCTACCTGACCATGGCCGTGCAGATTCGAAGCCATGCCTGCGGGCAAACCTCCAAGGGAGCCATACCCATGAACAAGACTTGTCTGAAACCGCTGCTGCTCGCCGCCAGTGTGGCGTTCGCACTCACGGCCTGTGGCAAGCAGGGGCCTGCCGACACGCCTGCCGCGCCAAGCGGCAGCGCCAGCACCACGCACGCGGCGCCTGCACCGACGCCGGCGCCGCGTGTGTTCGATGTCAGCGAGCTGGGCCCATCCACCGAGGCCTGCCAGGACTTCAACCAGTTCGTCAACGCCAAGTGGATCGCCGCCAACCCGATCCCGGGCGACCAGACGGTATGGGGCTCGTTCAACCTGTTGCGCGAAAAGAGCCTGAAGGACCAGCACCAGTTGGTCGACGCGGCGGACAAGAACGCCGACAGCGCCGCACCCGGCTCGATCGAGCAGAAGATCGGCTGGCTGTACCGTTCCAGCATGAACATGGACGCGCGCAACCAGGCCGGTTTCGAGCCGCTCAAGCCGTACCTGGCGAAGATCGACGCGCTGAAGTCGAACAAGGACATCCCGGCCTGGCTGAACCAGTCCTTCGCCTTGGGCGACAGCGCAGTGTTCCGCTTCGGCGCGCGCGCCGACTACAAGAACGCCAAGATGCAGATTGCCTACGCGGTGCAGGGCGGCCTGGGCCTGCCCACGCCGGACTACTACACCGACGCCAAGCACAAGGACGTCCGTGCCGAGTACGTCAAATACCTGGCCAAGCTGTTCGAACTGACCGGCACCCCGGCCGCGGAAGCGACGAAGCAGGCCAACCTTGCGATGAAGCTGGAAACCCAGCTGGCCAAACACTCCATCCCGCGCGTGGAAATGCGCAAGCCGGAAAACCAGTACCACTTCGTGAGCGTGGCCGAAGCCAACAAGGTCACCCCGCATTTCGACTGGAACGACTTCTTCAAGGCCCAGGGCGTGACCATCGACAAGGGCTTCTCGCTGTCGCAGCCGAAGTTCTTCGCCGAAATGGACAAGCTGCTCGCCGATGCGCCGCTGGCCGAATGGAAGGCCTACCTGACCGCCCACACGATTTCCGGCGCGGCCGACGCCCTGTCCGAGCCGTTCGTCGACGCCCGCTTCGATTTCTACGACCGGACCTTGCGCGGCCAGCCCGAGCAGAAGCCGCAATGGAAACGCTCGCTCGCCGCGGTCAACGATGCCATGGGCCAGGCGCTGGGCCAGTTGTATGTGGCCGAGTACTTCCCGCCCGAGGCCAAGCAGCGGGCCGAGGAACTGGTCGACAACATCCGCGAAGCCCTGAAGCACCGCATCGAGAACCTGGACTGGATGAGTGCCGAGACCAAGGCCAGGGCGATCGACAAGTGGAAGACCTTCCTGCCCAAGATCGGCTACCCCGACAAGTGGCGCAGCTGGGATGGCCTGAAGATCACCCCGGACAATTATTTCGCCAACTTGGAGGCGGCGCAGAAGTTCGACTACGACTACAACATCGCCAAGATCGGCCAGCCGACTGACCGCCAGGAGTGGTTCATGACGCCGCAGACGGTCAACGCGTACTACAACCCCACCGACAACACGATCAACTTCCCGGCCGCGATCCTGCAGCCGCCGTTCTTCTATGCCAAGGGCGACGACGCGATCAACTACGGTGGCATCGGCGCCGTCATCGGGCACGAGGCCAGCCACGGCTTCGACGACCAGGGCAGCCGGTTCGACGGCAACGGCAATCTGGACAACTGGTGGACGCCGGCCGACAAGAAGCAGTTCGACGAGCGCGCGCAGAAGCTGGTCGAGCAGTTCGACAACTATGCGCCACTGCCCGACCACCCCGACCTGCACGTCAACGGCAAGCTGACCCTGGGCGAGAACATCGCCGACCTGGGCGGCCTCAACATCGCCTACGACGCCCTGCAGCAGGCGCTGAAGGACCATCCGGCCGAAGCGAAGGAAAAGATCGACGGCTACACCGAGGACCAGCGCTTCTTCCTCAACTGGGCCCGTGTCTGGCGCGGCAGCATCCGCGACAAGGCGCAGATGGTCTACCTCAACGCCGATCCGCACTCCCCGATGAAGTTCCGCGCCATCGGCGCCCCGTCGAACATGCCGGCCTTCGCCCAGGCGTTCCAGTGCAAGAGCGGCGACCCGATGGTGCGCCCCGCCGACCAGCAGGTGAAGATCTGGTAGCGGCTCGGCGCCGATCAGCTCGGGACAAGGGCCTGATACGGTAACGAAGAGTGGATACGGGCGGCCCCGCGCACGAAGCGCGGGGCCGCTTGCTTTCCCCCGGAGAGCCGACTAGAAGTCGATGGCGAAGCTGAGGTCCACGCTGCGCGGCGCGCCGGGCATGATCTGGTTGTCGCCGTTCGCGGTCGCGTAGTAGTGCACATCGAACAGGTTTTCGACATTCAGGCTGACCCGATACCTGCCCTGCTTGTAATAGGCCATGGCATCAAAGCGCGTATAGCCGGGAAGCACCACGTCGTTGTCATACGAGGTGTAAACGCGCGACTGGCTGACCCAACCGCCGCCGATGCCCCAATGCTCGGTCAACGCGTGACGCGACCACAGCGAAAACTGGTTTTCCGGCACCAGGCCGACTTTCGCGCCTGCGGGCGCATCTTCGGTGGTACTGCGGATCTCGGCATCAAGGTAGGCATAGCCCGCGTAGATGCTCCAGCGCGGGGTCAGGTTGCCGTTCAAGCCAAGCTCGAAGCCCCGGTTGCGTTGCGCCCCGGTCTGCACCAACCGCGTGGGATCAAGCGGATCGGTCGTGTTGACGTTGTCCAGGTCCAGCTGGAACAGCGCGGCAGTCAACGCGAGCTTCTCGTCGAGCAGGTTGAACTTGCCGCCGACTTCGTAGTTGACCGATTTCTCCGGCGCCAGGTCGGCACCGTCCGGAGTCTTCAGCGAAAGCGTCAGGTTGCTGCCCTGCGGGGTGAACGAACGCGTGACGCTGGCGTACAACGACGCCTCGTCGTTCGGCTTGTAGATCAGCCCCAGGCGCGGACTCCACACTTTGTCGGTATGTTGCGTGCTGGTGCCGGCCGGCAACAGGCGATAGCGGGCACCCACCGAGAAGCGATCCCAGCGGATGCCGGCCAGCGCTTTCCAGTGCGTGGCCAGATCGACCTGATCCTGCACGTAGACACCCAGCGAATGACCGACGGCATGGTTGTTGCGATCGGGCTGGTCGATCGGGATGTCGACTTGCGGGTTGGCCAGCGGCACGCCGTGAACGGTGCTGCCCTTGAACTTCACGTCGTCATCGACCTGCACATCGGTCTCCACCCCGTACAGCAAGGTGTGGCGCATGCCGCCGGCATCAAGGTGCTGTACCAGTTCGGCCTGGTTGAAGTAACCAATGCGCTGCTGGTCGCGGTTGTAGGCCTTCAGGCTCAAGGTGTCGTCGGCGGCCACGTCGCTGCCCGGGTAGACGTTCTCGTAGAACTTGTCGAGTCGGGTGGCACGGAAAGTGTCGCGCAACAGCAGGTTGTCGCTGATCTCATGTTCGAGCCTGGCGTCGAAACTGTCCACCGTGGTGCGGGCGACATTCTGCTGCGGCGAACCGAAGAATGTTTCCGGCTCCACATCAACCGGCCGGTCGCCACGCGCAGGAATGCCACGATCGGCGCGACGACGGTCGTACGCGCGCTCGACGCCGACGTCGAGCGTGGTGTTGTCGCCCAAGCGGAAATTGAAGACCGGATTGATGGCGTAGCGCTGCAGGAAGGCCTCGTCGCGGAATCCGCCGGAGTCCTCGCCCATCAGGTTGAGACGATACGCCGCCGTGTCGCTTAGTACGTCGCCGACATCCAGAGTAGCGCGCCGGTGTTGCCAGGATCCGGTCTGCAGCGTCAATTCGTGGACGGGTGCGCGTACCGCCTGCTTGGTCACCAGGTTGACGACGCCGCCCGCGCCAGCGCGACCGAACATCATGGCGGTGGCACCCTGCAATACATCCACCTCCTCCACATTGTAGAGGTCGCGGTAGTACTCGGTGTCGTCGCGCACGCCGTCGACAAAGAAATCGGCCTTGGTCTTGATTCCGCGTATCACTATTTCGTCGCGGTTCCCTTCGCCCTGATGCACCGACACGCCCGGCGCATTGCGCAGCGTGTCGCCCAGCGACTGGGCGTTCTGGTCGCGCAGCAAGTCCATCGGAATGGCCTGGATGGTCTGCGGGACATCGATCAGCGGCGTTTCGGTACGGGTCGCCGTGTTGCTGCTGCCGACCTTGTAAGGCACGACGCCATCCACCCGCACGCCTTCCAGCGTCACGGTGCGGCGCGTGGAAGCGGCGTCTGCAGGCGCCGCTGCGTTGGCCGGTGCGGCATCGCCTTCCGCAGCAGTCGGTGCGTTGCCGGAGCCTGCCGTCGCCGGCATGACGAGGGCCAAAGAGATCAGTGGTGCACAAAGCGGCACGGTAAAAATGCGCATAGTGGATGTCATCGGGATTCCTGATGATGGAGTGTTGACGCACGACAGACTGTGCTTTTACGAACACGAATGATAATGATTCCTGTTGGCTTACGCTAGAACCGAGGGGGCACGACAGTTCTGCGCCCGATCTCCGTCGGGCGAACACCACGCACGCCCCGCAGGCGGCCGGTACGATCCCCGACCGACAACGGTTCACACCACGCACGGCACAGCGGATAATCGGCGGTTCCCCAAGGCAACATGGCGACGCAATGTTCGTACCCGGTCAACGCTGGATCTCCTCCGCCGAACCCGAGCTTGGGCTCGGCACCGTACTGCGCGTCGAAGGGCGTGGCGTGCAGGTGTTGTTTGCCAAGGCAGGCGTGTTGAGGCCATATGCAACCGACTCGGCACCGCTGCTGCGGGCCGAGTTTCGCGCCGGCCAGCGCGTGTCCGGCAAGGGCATCGCCTTTCTGGTCGAGCATGTGGAGGTGCGCGACGAGCTGCTGATCTACCGCGGCGAGGGTCGCGAGCTGGAGGAAGGCCAGCTCGACGACGAACAAAGCGTGAGCCAGGCCGACGATCGCCTGATCGGCGGGCGCACCGACCCGGCGGCGCATTTCGAAATGCGGCTGGAAGGTCTCAAGCGACGCGCCGAGGCCCGGCGCTCACCCATGTGGGGCCTGGCATCGGCACGGATCGGGCTGGTGCCGCACCAGTTGCGGGTGGCGGGCATCGCCTCCGCGCGACGACCGCCACGCGTGTTGCTGGCCGACGAGGTCGGCCTGGGCAAGACTATCGAAGCGGGCATGATCATCGCGCGCCAGCTCGCCACCGGCCGCGCCTCGCGCGTGCTCGTGCTGTTGCCCGAAGCGCTGGTCTACCAGTGGTTTGTCGAGTTGCTGCGCCGCTTCAACCTGAGTTTCGCGATCTACGACGCGGAGCGCTGCGAGGCGCTGGAACAAGCCGGCGACGGTTCCGCCCGCAACCCGTTCGAGGACGAGCAACTGGTAATCGCCGACTTCGGGTTTCTGGAGAGCTCGCCCAAATACACGCAGCAACTGCTCGACGCGCCATGGGATTTGCTGGTGGTCGACGAGGCGCACCACCTGGCCTGGTCGCCGGAACATGCCAGTCCGCGCTACCGCATGGTCGAGCAATTGGCCACGGCGATCCCCGGCGTGATCCTGCTTACCGCGACACCGGAACAGCTCGGTCGCAGCGGTCATTTTGCCCGCTTGCGCCTGCTCGACCCGCAGCGCTACAACGACCTGGACGACTATCTGGCCGAAGCCGAAACCTACCAGACGCTGTCAAGAATCGCCGACCGGCTGCTCGAGGGTGAAGCGCTGGATGATCGGCAGCGAGCCATCCTCGCCGACGCCTTCCACGGGGATACTGCGCTCACCGCCCGATTGGCCGATTCGACGGACCCGGCCAACGCCAGCGAACTGCTCGCTGCCTTGATCGATCGCCACGGCACCGGCCGCGTGATGTTCCGCAACAACCGCGCCGGTGTAGGCGGTTTTCCCGATCGTCTGCCCGTGTGGCACCTGATCGACGCCGAAACGCTGGAAGACAGTACCCGCCAGGCCTTGCTGGCCGAATTCCATGCCGACATCCAGCAACCGCCTGCGCTGATCGAAGTCGACTACAGCGCCGACCCGCGCGTGGACGCGCTGATCGACCTGCTCGAAAAACACCCACAGGACAAGTTTTTGCTGATCTGCCGCAGCCAGGCCAAGGTACTGGCACTGGAAGATGCACTGCGCACCCGGAGCGGTGTCCGCGTGGCGCGCTTCCACGAGGGTCTGGGCATCGTGCAGCGCGACCGTAACGCCGCGTACTTCGCCCAACCCGACGGCGCGCGCCTGCTGCTGTGCTCGGAGATCGGCTCGGAGGGACGCAACTTCCAGTTCGCGCACCGGCTGGTGCTGTGGGACTTGCCGCTGGACCCGGATCTGCTGGAGCAGCGCATCGGCCGGCTCGACCGCATCGGCCAGAAACACGACATCAGCATCCACATCCTCGCCGTCGCGGACAGCGCCCAGCACGTGCTGGCGCGCTGGTACGACGAGGGCATCGACGCATTCCGTTCCAGTCCCGCCGATGGCCGTGAACTGTTGCGCCGCTTCGGCGAGCCATTGGCGCGGCTGGCCGACGAGCACGCCCGCGGGGTGGACAGCCGCGATCAGGAGCTCGAGGCATTGCTCGCCGAGACGCACGCCAGCCATGAACAGATGACCGAACTGATCCGCGGCGGCCGCGACCACCTGCTCGAGCTGGCAGCCAGTCGCGACCCGCACGCCGACGAGTTGCAGCAAGCGTTCGCCCGCGAGGATCACGACCCGCTCCGCGATGCCTTCATGCAACGCCTGCTGGAGTCGTTCGGCATCCACGCCGAGGAACTCGGCGACGGAATCCTGTTGCTCGATCCGCAGTACTTGTCCACCGACGCCCTGCCCGGCTTCGCCGAGGGCCCGCAATCGGTCACGTTCTCGCGCGAGGTAGCGCTCGCGCGAGAAGACCTGCCGCTGTTGCGGCTCGACCATCCACTGATCACCGGCGCGCTGGACCTGGCCCTGTCCAGCGAACAGGGCAACGCCGCCTTCATGGTCGACGATGTGCTGCCGCCCCGCACCGCCTTGCTGCAATCGGTATTCGTGCTCGAGTGCGTTGCCGACCGCCGGCTCGATGTCGAACGCTTTTTGCCCCCGCTGCCGATTGTCGTCACCGTCGACACACGACTGGTCGAACGTGTCGACTTCGCACCCAGCGAGATCGCGCTGCGCAAGGCCGGTGACCGCCATATCGAAGTGGCGCGCTACCGCAAATTCCTCGCCAAGCTGGTGCCGCCGATGCTGGCCCGTGCCGAGGCGCTGGCCGATGCGCGCGCGCAGGCCGGCATCGATGCGGCACTGGCTACCGCCACCGAAACGTTGGACGACGAACTCGCGCGCCTGCTCGCTTTGCGCGCGGTGAATCCATCGATCAGCGATGCCGAGATCGCTGCGGTCACCGACGAGCGCAACGCCTTGCTGGCCGCGCTGCCAGCGTCGCGGCTGCGCCTGGACGCGGTGCGCTTCGTGGTCAGCGCGGATTTCCTGGCGTTGCGCTGATTCCCCATGTTTGAAGAGCGCGCTCCCTGTACGCGATTACTTTCCGTTGCGCGGCAAAAGAGCATCGCGCACAAGGCGCGCTCCTGCACGGACAAGACGAGGCGCCTGTGCAAGGCGGGACGCCCACGTGAAATCAGCGCATCAGCCGCCGCGTCGGCTTGATCGGCAACTTGCCGCGCCAGTACTGGATCAACACGAAGCCACCGAGCATGCCGCCGAGATGGGCGAAATGGGCCACGCCGGCCTGGGTGCCCGTTACGCCCAGCACCAGTTCCACCACGGCATAGCCGGTCACGAACAGCCACGCCGAGATCGGTATCGGCAGGAAGATCAGCATCACCTTCTCATGCGGATACAGCATGCCGAACGCCAGCAGCAGGCCAAAGACCGCCCCCGAGGCGCCCAGCGTCGGGTAGAAACCATGGGTGAACCACTGCACCACGATCAACTGGGCCAGCGCCGCCACAATGGCGCAGACGAAATAGTAGACGATGAAATTGCGCGCGCCGAACGTGCGCTCGATCGCCCCGCCGAACATGAACAGCGCGAACATGTTGAACAGGATGTGGGTGAGCCCCCCATGCATGAACGCATAGGTCACCACCTGCCACGGCCGGAAACCGATCGACGCCAAGCCATGCGCGGTCTGGAAGACCTGATCCGGGCCCCATGGCCACAACGCGAAATACTGCAGGAAGACGTCGCCGAAGAGCTGCTGCAGCACGAAGATGACGACGTTGGCGATCAGCAGGTTGCGTGTGACCGGCGGCAAATCAAGTGGCATCAGGTGGTTCCGGCGATGGGACAAGACTCAAGCGTAGCGGTCACGGCGTCGAATCGCCATGCAGCGCGCTGCAAACGCCCACCCGATACCGACCTGTGACCGCGACCACCGCCATTCGTTCAGCACGCGATCCTTGGGCACGGCCACCTGCCCATGACGCAAAAAGCCGCCTGGCGGCGGCTTTGCCGGGGCGGCAAGCCATCAACCCTTGCTGTCCGCCAGCGCCAGCGCCTCCGGTCGCTTGGCCCCGGCAAAGCGCTTGGCCCAGTAGCCGTCGTCCAGGCTGGAAATTTCCACCGACTTGCCGATCGTTGGCGAATGGATGAACCGTCCGTCGGAGATGTAGATGCCTACATGCGAGATGCGATGGCGGCCGCGGGTATGGAAGAACACCAGGTCGCCAGGTTTGATGTCGGCCCGCTCGACCCTGATCCCGGCCAGAAATTGCGCGGCCGAATTGTTCGGCAATTGCAGGCCGATCGCATGGGCGAACACGTAGCGAACGAAGCCGCTGCAATCGAAGCCGGTCGAGGGATCACGACCGCCTCGCACATAGCGGGTGTCACGCAGGCCCATTGCCGCCGCCAGCAGGGCCTTGCGCAGATCGGTGATGTTCGACGTGGCAACGCCGGTGGTCGAAGCCCGCTCGTCGCCTGCCGCCGCGCCGACCGGCCTGGCATCGGCATGGTCCGGCAACGCCGACCGGCCCACTGGCGGAACGGGACGGACCATCGGCGCGGGATGCGGCAAGGGTGCCGCCACCGTGGCGGCTACCGGCGCGCTGACGACCTGGCTGCCGGCGACCTTGGCTTCGGTGGCGTGGAGTGGACCGCACAACAGCAGCACCGGGACCAGTGCGGCCAATACGGTCGAATATTTGTTGGGCATGCAGGAAAATCCCGGGTATTCACAAGTTGGCCATCGGCGCCGCCGGCGACGTGGCCAATTCGCGAAAATAGCAAGCACGGACCATCCAGATGTTGGATTGAAGTTAAGCAACCCCTGCCATCCCGAAACAGGGGGACGACCGGCGCGCTCGGCCCAAGCCTTTGATTCAAGTGGTTTTATGACTTGACCGGTGATTCCGGCCAGTAATACGAGTCCGGATAGGGTCGCTTGCCGAAAATCGCCGTGCCGATCCGCACCTCGGTCGCCCCCTCGGCGATGGCGAGCGGGAAATCGCCACTCATGCCCATCGAAAGTGTTGGCAAATCATGGCCTTGTGCTACCGCCTGGTCGCGCAACTCGCGCAGCAGGCGAAAACAACCGCGTACTTCGGCCGGCTCGGTAGACAGTATCGCCAGGGTCATCAGGCCACGCACGCGCAAGGTGTCGTAGCGACGCAAACGGTCCAGAAATTCCGACAGCTGTTCAGGTGGCAGTCCGTATTTGCTGGGTTCGGGCGAGGTCTTCACCTGCACCAGCACATCGATCGCGCGACCCTCGTGCTGCAGCCGCCGATCCAGTGCCTCGGCCAAGGCGGGCCGGTCCAGCGACTGGACCTCGCTGGCCAACCGGGCGACGTCCTTCGCCTTGTTGGTCTGCAGGTGGCCGATCATCACCCAGTCGATGCCGCAGTCCGCCAGCGGCGTGGCCTTGTCGCGGATCTCCTGCACCTTGTTCTCGCCGAAGCGGCGCATGCCCAGTGCCACACCGGCACGGATCACCTCCGGACCGAACGTCTTGCTGACCGGCAGGATGGTCACCTCGGCAGGGTCGCGGCCCGCCGCGCGGCTCGCATCGTCGACCCGGCGGCGGATCTGCGCCCATCGGTCCGCGAGCGTCTGGGTGTCCATGCTCACTCCCCCGCGATCATGCCTTGCCGCCCTGCCGGTGATGGCGCGCGACTACCTCGGCCACCACCATCGAGACCTTCTTGCCGGTGGGAATGTGCAGGAACTCGTTGGGGCCGTGTGCATTGGAATGCGGGCCGAGCACGCCGGTGATCAGGAATTGCGCACCCGGAAACTTTTCGCCCAGCATGCCCATGAACGGAATGCTGCCGCCCTCGCCCATGTAGGCGGCCGGCGCGCCGAAATAATGCTCGGAAGCGTCGCTCACCGCCTCGGCCAGCCAAGGCGACAACGCCGGCGCATTCCAGCCGCTGCCGTCCTTCTCCAGCGTGAAACTGACCTTGGCACCGTAAGGCGGATCGGCCTCCAGCAACTGCTTGACGAAGACACCGGCCTTGGCGCCGCTGAGCGTGGGTGGCAGACGCAGGCTCAGCTTCACCGCCGTGTGCGGCCGCAGCACGTTGCCGGCGCTTTCCAGCGACGGGATGCCACCGATACCGGTGACCGCCAGTTGTGGGCGCCAGGTGCGGTTGAGCACCAGCTCGGCCAGATCGTCGCTGACCGGCTGCATACCCTCGACCCAGGGAAATTTGCTGTAGATGTCGGTACCGAGCACTTCGGCCGACGCCTTCGCCTGCTCCATCCGCTCGGCAGGAATCTCGACGTAGAGCTCCTTCGGCTTGATCGTGCCGGTTTGCGGATCCTCCAGCCGCGACAGCAGGTCACGCAGGATGCGGAAGCTGGACGGCACCACGCCGGAGGCGTCACCCGAATGCACGCCCTCCTCCAGTACCTGCACCGTGAGCTCGCCGCCGGTCATGCCGCGCAACGACGTGGTCAACCACAACTGGTCGTAATTGCCGCAACCGGAATCCAGACACACCACCAGCGACGGGCTGCCGATGCGCGGCGCCAGGTGCTCGACGTAGAACGGCAGGTCGTAGCTGCCCGATTCCTCGCAGGCCTCGATCAGGATCACGCAGCGCGCATGCGGGATGCCCTGTTCGCGCAACGCCAGCAGCGAAGCCAGCGCCCCGAAGATCGCGTACCCATCGTCGGCGCCACCGCGGCCGTAAAGCCTGTCGCCCTTGATCACCGGCGTCCACGGACCGAGGTCGTCGGCCCAGCCGGTCATCTCCGGCTGTTTGTCCAGATGCCCGTAAAGCATCACGGTGTCGTCGCCCTGCCCCGGCACCTCGATATAGATCAGCGGCGTGCGCCCTTCCAGCCGCACCACCTCGAGCGTGGCGCCCGGCAACTGGTCCAGCTTGGAGTGCGCCCAGGCTTCCATCAACTTCACCGCGGCATCCATGTACCCGTGGCTGGCCCAATCCTTGTCGAACATCGGCGATTTGTTGGGAATACGGATGTATTCCACCAGTTGCGGCACGATCTCGGCATCCCACAAATCGCTGACGAAACGGGATAGGCGGCTGGTATCCATGGATTGCACTCCGGCTTGCGAACAATGGGCCATTGTAGCAGCGCCCTCCGGCAGCACCGACACGCGGGGTGGCCGACGCCCACAGCGGAGCGCGTGCCGACCGGACGATCCGCCGCTCGCACGCCCGACTGCGCGACCGGCCGCCACCGCGCATGGTGACACCGCGGCACCGGGTGCCGCCCTCACTACGCCATCATCCGTTCAAGGAGGAAAACCATGTTCAGCAAACTTGTCACGCTCGCCATCGCGCTGGCCCTCGCCGCACCGGGCCTGTTGCTCGCCGCCACGCCGGTCAACATCAACCATGCCGACGCCAGGACCATCGCCAAATCACTCGACGGCATCGGCACCTCGCGCGCCCAGGCGATCGTGGCCTGGCGCGAAGCGCATGGCCCGTTCAAGAAGGTCGACGACCTCAAACACGTCAAGGGCATCGGCAAGGCCACGATCGAGCGCAACCGCAGCGCGATCCTGCTCGCCGACAGCGCCACCGGAAAAGACGCCGCCGCCCATCCACAGCCCGCCCACCGGAAGGTGGCCGGCGCCGAGTAAACCACACCCGGCACCACGACCATCGGCGCAGGCGGCGCCCCGGCGTGCCGCCTGCGTTACACTCGCGCGCCGAAGCTGCCGCCACACCGCCATGATCCTCCCGCGCTATCACATCGCCGCCTCTGCCATCGCCGGTGCCGGCAAGGGGCTGTTCCTGGACGAAACGGTAGTTGCCGGCCGCATCATCAGCGCACCCGACGGCATCGACCGGACGTTCCGGCAGGCCGAGATCGAGGCCTCGGCAGCGCTCAGCGCCCAATGGCATGCCAGCGCACGCTGGTTCGAGGATCACTACACGCTGTCGCCGGAATGGCCGGACGAGTGCTATATCAATCACAGCTTCGCCCCGAACGGGCTGTGGCACCTCGGCTTCGTGATCGCCCTGGCCGAGCTGCCCGCCGGCAGCGAGATCACGGTGGATTACCGTCACCTGCTGCCGCCCGGCCAGACCGAGGATTTTGTCGATTCGGTCACAGGTGAGACAATTGTCGGGTTGTCCTGGCAGGAGAGCCTGGCCAGCAGTACCCGCGCCCTGGCCGAACTGCTGGCAGCCACTCCAACCCGGGCGTAATGGCTGACCGTGATGTTCGAGATTCCTACCATTGAAACGGCGCGGCTGCGCCTGACTGCACTGACCGAGCGGCACTTCGACGACTACGCCGCCATGCTGGCCGATCCGGACAGCACGCGTTGGGTTGGCGACGGCCAGCCGCTGGACCGCACCAATGCCTGGCGTTCGCTGGCCATGTTGCTCGGCCACTGGCAGTTGCGTGGCTGCGGCATGTGGGCGCTGGAGCTGAAGGAGAGCGGCGAGTTCATCGGCCGCGCCGGCCTGATGTACCCCGATGGCTGGCCGGATCTGGAACTGGGCTGGATGTTGAAGCCGGACTATCAGCACCAGGGCTATGCCACCGAAGCCGGCTATGCCGTGCTCGATTTCGCCTGGAGCCAGTTGCACGCGCCACGGGTGATCAGCCTGGTGCGCATCGGCAATGAAGCCTCCGATCGACTGGCCGAGCGCCTCGGCGGCGAACACATTGAGAACATGGATTTCTACGGCAGCAACAGCCACGTGTTCGCCTACTACCCGCCGCACCGCGAGCACCGCCGCGCCTACGCCTGAGCGGAGCCCGACAGGTGGGCCGACGCCGCCATGGCGGGCCGGACAGCGCCAGTCACGGCGCTGCGTGCGAGGTCCGGCGCACCCAAACAAAAAGGACAACCCCAAGGATTGTCCTTCAAGCCCCGCTGCAACCGGGTATCAATTGGTGGGCGGTACAAGGATCGAACTTGTGACCCCTACCATGTCAAGGTAGTGCTCTACCGCTGAGCTAACCGCCCGTCGCATCGGTCATGCCGCGCGAGCCGCGCAGTATACGGCAGCGTGCCACCGGCGACAATATGCCGGGCATGCACCGGGTTCAACGCAATGCCTGCTCGCGCAACTCGTGGATCTGGTCGCGCAGACGCGCCGCTTCCTCGAACTCCAGGTTCTGCGCGTGCCGGTACATCTGCGCCTCCAGCTTCTTCAGCAGGATCGCGGCCTGCTGTGCGTCGAGCCCGGCATAGTCGGCGCCCTGCTCGGCCACCGCACGGCCGCGCGACTGCGACTTGCCGCGGCGATTGCCGATCTCGCTGCGCGCGCCCTCCATGATGTCGGCAATGCGCCGCACCACGGTCTTCGGGGTGATGCCGTGTGCCTCGTTGTACGCCACCTGCTTCTCACGGCGCCGCGCGGTCTCGTCCATCGCCGCCTGCATCGAACGGGTGACGTGGTCGGCGTACAGGATCGCCTTGCCGCGCACGTTGCGCGCCGCGCGGCCAATGGTCTGGATCAGCGAACCGGTGGAACGCAGGAAACCCTCCTTGTCGGCATCCAGGATCGCCACCAGCGACACCTCGGGCATGTCCAGCCCCTCACGCAGCAGGTTGATGCCGACCAGCACGTCGAACTCGCCCAGGCGCAGGTCGCGGATGATCTCGCTGCGCTCGACCGTCGCGATGTCCGAATGCAGGTAGCGCACTTTCACATCGTGCTCGGCCAGGTATTCGGTGAGATTCTCGGCCATCCGCTTGGTCAGCGTGGTGACCAGCACGCGGTCGCCCATCGCGACGCGCTTGTGTACCTCGCTGAGCAGGTCATCGACCTGGGTGCGTACCGGGCGCACTTCCACTTCCGGGTCGACCAGGCCGGTCGGACGCACCACCAGTTCGGTCACCGCGTCGCCGGATTTCTGCAGTTCGTAGTCGCGCGGCGTGGCGGAGATATAGATCGCCCGTGGCACCCGCGCCTCCCATTCCTCGAAGCGCAGCGGCCGATTGTCCGTCGCCGACGGCAGCCGGAAGCCGAACTCGACTAGGGTCTCCTTGCGCGAGCGGTCGCCCTTGTACATCGCGCCGAGCTGCGGCACGGTGACGTGCGATTCGTCCACCACCAGCAGGCCGTCGGCCGGCAGGTAGTCGAACAGGGTGGGCGGCGGCTCGCCGGGTTCGCGCCGGGTCAGGTGGCGCGAGTAGTTCTCGATGCCCTGGCAATAGCCGACCTCGGCCATCATCTCCAGGTCGAAACGGGTGCGCTGCTCCAGCCGTTGCGCCTCCAGCAGCTTGTTCTCCCGGTGCAGATATTCCAGCCGCTCCCGCAACTCGACCTTGATCGTCTCGATCGCGTTGAGCACGCTTTCGCGTGTGCTCGCGTAATGGGTGCGCGGATAGACTGTGTAGCGCGGTATCCTGCGGATGGTCTCGCCGGTGAGCGGATCGAACAGTGCCATGTTCTCCACCTCGCCGTCGAACAACTCGATACGCAGCGCTTCGGTTTCCGATTCGGCGGGGAACACGTCGATGATCTCGCCGCGCACGCGGTAGGTACCGCGGCGCAACTCCATCTCGTTGCGCGTGTATTGCAGCTCGGTGAGCTGGTGGATCAGCTTGCGCTGGCCGATCCGCTCACCCCTGGCCAGGATCAGCCGCAGCGACAAATAGTCCTCGGGATTGCCCAGGCCGTAGATCGCCGACACCGTGGCCACGATGATCGAGTCGCGCCGCGACAGCAGCGCCTTGGTTGCGGACAGTCGCATCTGCTCGATGTGCTCGTTGATCGAGGCGTCCTTCTCGATGAAGGTGTCCGAGGCCACTACGTAAGCTTCCGGCTGGTAGTAGTCGTAATAGCTGACGAAGTACTCCACCGCGTTGTGCGGAAAGAATTCCCTGAACTCGCCGTAGAGCTGCGCCGCCAGTGTCTTGTTCGGCGCCATCACGACGGTCGGGCGCTGCACCCGTTCGATCACGTTGGCAATGGTGTAGGTCTTGCCCGAGCCGGTGACACCGAGCAGGGTCTGCGCGGCCAGACCGGCCTCGAACCCCTCGGCCAGGCGTTCGATGGCCTGCGGCTGGTCGCCGGCAGGCCGGTACGGGGCAACGAGCTGGAAGCGGTCGGTCATCAGCTACAAGTGTGGGCGGGGCGAGTCATTTCAAATCAGGCCTGCCGACAGCACGGATCAGCACAAGCCGACAGCGATCCCGGCACCAGACCGCTGGGACCATTATGCCATCGCCCTAGCATGGGGCCTCCGCACATCGCAGGAGGCGACATGAAGAGCGCGCCAGGGAAGTCGGCTTCGCATCGCGTACAACATGGTACGAGTCTGGTCGAGCAGGTCATGCTACTGGCCATCTTCGGCATCCTCACCGGCATCGCGCTGCCGTCACTGCGGCACACGCTGGGCCGCAACCAGTTGCAGGTAGCGCAGAGCGACTTCATCGCGGCGCTGCAACACGCGCGCAGCAGCGCCGCCACCAGCGGCCGACGGACGCTGTTCTGTCCCAGCCCGGACGGCAAGCAATGCAGCGGCGATATCCAGTGGGAGCACGGCTGGCTGCTCGGCCGCGACACCGACAGCGACCACCAGCCCGATGGCGGGCCGTCATACACACATGCGGCCTATGCCGGCTTGCGCATCACCAGCAGCCGCGGACGCCCCGACGTGAGATTCCGCCCCGATGGCAGTGCCGGGGGCAGCAATCTGACGCTGCTGTTCTGCGAACCCGGCCGGGGCGATCACGTGCTCAGCGTCGTGGTTTCCAACTCCGGTCGTATCCGCGGCGCGCCGGCCACGGCGGCACAGGCCGCTGGCTGTCTGCGCGACGACTGACCCGCCGCCACCAGGTGATGGTATGGAACAATCCTTCGACGCCACGTGGCGCGACCCGATTGAACCGGCGCGGACGAGCGATGACGACTTCGCGCCAGCGCGTTCAGACCGGCGGTCGATCAGCGGTCATCGCGGGTCCAGATCGCCCCGTCCTCCTCGCGCACCGGAAAGCTGGCGATCGGGATGTAGGCCGGCGGCCTGGTCACGGCCCCGGTGCGTAGATCGAAACGCGCCCCATGCCGTGGGCATTCGACTTCAAAGCCGAACACCTCGCCGCCGGCCAGGTCGCCACCATCATGCGTGCAGGTGTCCTCGACCGCGTACAGGGCGCCGTCGATGTTGTACACGGCGATCGGGGTATCGCCATCCCATACCACCTTGAATTCGCCGGGCAGGAAATCGCTGCGGGTGCCGACCTTGATCCAGTCATTCATGCGTTCAACTCCACGAAGTCCTTGAGCAATACCTCGAAGCGCAAGTCGTCGCGGCGGGGTATGCCGAAACGCTCGTCGCCATAGGGAAACGGTTGGTACTCGCCAGTGCGCCGGTAACCGCGGCGACCGTACCAGGCTATCAACTCCTCACGCTGCACGATCACGCTCATGCGCATCGCGCGGCAATGCCATTCGTCGCGCGCGATCCGCTCGGCTTCGGCCAGCACCTGCTTGCCCAGGCCACGGCCCTGCTCGGCGGGGTCCACCGCGAACATGCCGAAGTATCCGGCCGTGCCTTGCCGTTCCACGTGGCAGCTCGCCTTGAGCCGACCGTCGCGTTCGGCCAGCAGTACGCGGCTGTCGGCACGCGCGATCAAGGCTCCCACATCCGCGGCATCGGTGCGCTGGCCATCGAGCAAATGCGATTCAGTGGTCCAGCCGCGCAGGCCGGATTCGCCACGATAGGCCGATTCGACCAGCGCGACGATGGCAGGAACGTCGGCGGCGACCGCCCGACGAAGCGAGGTGAGGGAAAGCGTGTTTATCATCGGCCGCATGATAATGCCGCCTGTCCCTCGTCCACCATGATCTGCAGCAGGCCGCATGCACGGCGGCGAGATTCAGGCGGACCGGCTGGCGACTCGCCCGGCTTCGTAGACCTTGAGATGCGTATAGACCAGCGCAAGCATCGAGGCCGGCAGGTCATGCTGCTCGGCCCGGGCGAGCATGTCGCCGATGATGTGGTCGGCTTCGATGGGACGGCTGCCCTGCAAGTCACGCAACATGGACGCAGTCAGGCGGGAACCCGGCTCGGCAAGCATGCCCCGGGCGCGCGCCAGTACGCGTGCATCCGGCGCGTGGTCGAAACGTTCCGCGACCGAGCAGCACTCGTCGAGCAGGGCCAGCGCCGCGGCGGCCCCACCCGGACAAGCCACGATGGCTCCGACCGAGCCGCGCATCAGGCAGGTGATGCCGGCCAGCGAGGCCAGGAAGATCCATTTGTCCCACATCTCCTGTACTACCGTGCTGCTGGGCCGTGAATCGAAGCCCGCCTGCGCAAAGGCCCCGGTGATCCGCCGCATCCGTGCCGATGCGCCGCCTTCGCGTTCGCCGAAGGTGAGGCTGTGCATCCGGTTGAGATGCTCCACGACGCCTTGCGCACCGAGCGTGACGGAAATGGCACACTGGCCGCCCAGCACGTGCTGCTTGCCGAACCGCTCGTCGAGCAGATCGAGATGCCGCATGCCGTTGAGCAGGGGCAGGATCGCGGTATCCGGGCCCACCGCCGGGGCGATGTCGGCCATCACCTGCTCCAGGTCATACGCCTTGCAGGTCAGCACAACCAGGTCGAACGGTTCACGCAGGGAACCTGCCGCCACCGTGGGCGGGCTGCCGAGGTCGGCATCGCCCGTGGCACTGCGGATCACCAGGCCATGTTCGGCCAGTTGGCGCGCCCGCCGAGCACGCACCAGGAAAGTCACGTCGCGCCCGTGCTGCAAAAGCCGCCCGCCGAAATAACCCCCGGTGGCACCGGCCCCGACCATCAGGATGCGCATGTCAATCTCCTGCCGCCTGGGCGTTCCGACCCAGTTGCATGCGCGCGATCTGGGCGTCCTTGTCGACCCACAACGCCTGCATCCACGCCTTGACCCGCCCCCGAAACGCCGGGTCCTCGTCGTAGTTGCCGATCAGCCAGGGAGCGATCGGGCGTTCGCGCACATGCACGTGGATATCATGCACGCGCCCGGCGATCAGATCCATGATCGTGCACGGCCCGCCGGGGTAGACGATGGTGACGTCGAGAATGGCGTGCAGGGCGTCACCCATCGCATCGAGCACAAAGGCCACGCCACCCGCCTTCGGTCGCAACAAGTGGCGGAACGGCGATGCCTGCGCATCGTGCTTGGCCTGCGTGAAACGGGTACCTTCGGCAAAGTTCATCACCGAGACCGGCATGTGACGGAACTTCTCGCAAGCCCGGCGGGTGGCCTCGCGATCCTTGCCCTGCAATTCCGGGTGACGCAGCAGGGTCTGCCGCGAGTAGCGCTTCATGAACGGAAAATCCAACGCCCACCACGCCGGTCCCAGCAACGGCACCCAGATCAGCTCCTGCTTGAGGAAGAAGCGCAGGAACGGAATTCGCCGATTGAAGATCTTTTGCAGTACCGGGATATCCACCCAGCTCTGGTGGTTGCACAACACGAGGTAACTGCCGTCGCGAAGCAGGCCGTCCAGCCCTTCAAGCTGCCAGCGGATGCGGGTGAACAGCCCGAACAGCGAATTGTTGACGCCGATCCAGCTTTCCGCGACCCACACCAGCACACGCGAGCAGGCACGCCGGACCGAAGGGATCGGCAACACCAGCTTGATCAGCGTGAACACGAACACGAAGATGACGTGCAGCAGGATGTTCAGCGTGAGCGCCAGCATCGCCAGCGGGACGCGGATAAACGAGGGCAACGTGGCAAGCATGTGGATGATCGATGAGGACTCCCGCCAGCATAATGCCCCACCCGCGCCGCAGGAACCCTTCAGCAGATCGACGCCGGGTCAGCGCAGCAACTGCCTCACCTTGAGCAGCGCGGCAATGAAGGTGTCGATTTCCTCACGCGTGTTGTAGAACGCCAGCGAAGCACGCAGCGTGGCCGGTACGCCGTAGAACTGCATCAGCGGGTGTGCGCAATGGTGGCCGGAGCGCACGGCAACGCCTTCGAGGTCGAGCAGCGTGGCCAGGTCGGTGGCCTGCGCACCGTCAATCAGGAACGAGATCACCGGCTCCTTGTCGGCCGCTTCGCCGAAGATGCGCAGGCCCGGAATTTCGCGCAGGCGCTCCGTGGCGTGCGCCAGCAACTTCTGCTCCCACGCACGGATCACGTCGAAACCCACCGACCGGTAGTAGTCGATCGCCGCGGCCATGCCGACAAAGCCGGCGATGTTCGGTGTGCCGGCCTCGAACTTGTGCGGTGGCGCGGCGAAGGTGGTGCCGCTGAAGCGCACCTCGCGAATCATCTCGCCACCGCCGAAGAAGGGTGGCATGGCTTCCAGATGCTCGGCCTTCGCCCACAACGCGCCGGTGCCGGTCGGCGCCAGCATCTTGTGTCCGGTGACGGCATAGAAATCGCAACCCAGCGCCTGCACGTCAACCGGCCGGTGCGGCACTGCCTGCGAACCATCGACGAGCAGCGGAATCCCGCGCCTGCGGCACTCCTTCGCAATCTCGCGCACGGGATTGACGGTGCCGAGCACGTTCGAAACATGAGTGACGCAGGCCAGCTTCACTTCCGGTGTCAGCATGTCGAGGTATTGCTCGACGATCAGTTCGCCGCGCTCGTTGATCGGGGCCGCCTTCACCACGCCACCCTTGCGCGCGGCGACCAATTGCCACGGCACGATGTTGGCGTGGTGCTCCATCACCGAGGTCAGGATCGCTTCGCCGGCCTTCAGCCGCGGCAGCACGTAGCTGTAGGCCACCAGATTGGTGGCCTGGGTCGTGCCGGAGGTGAGGATCAGCTCGTTGCGCGAGGGCGCATTGATGAAGCGCGCCAGCTTGTCGCGCGTGCCTTCGTACGCGGCCGTGGCCTCCTCGCCCAGTTGGTGCACCGCCCGCGACACGTTCGCGTTGTGCTCGCGGTAATGCGTGTTCATCGCCTCGATCACCGCCTGCGGCTTCTGACTGGTGTTGGCGTTGTCCAGGTACACCAGCGGCTTGCCGTGCACGCTGCGGGCAAGCAGCGGGAAGTCCGCGCGGATACGCTGGACGTCGAAGGCGGAGGGTGTGCTGGCTTGTGCATTCATCGTGATCTTTCCGATATCGGCTCCCTCCCTGCTTGCAGGAGAGTATTGGAGTGGGGTCGTTCCTGGCCGCAAAAAGCCCTGTCGCCGCTCCGCTGCCCTGCGGGCAGCGGAGCGGCAAGCATCACGCAGGCAGGTGTGCGATCAGCAAGCCAGACAGATGCTCGCGCAACTCAGGATTGGGCAGGTCCCCCAGCACGGCTCGACAGAATGCAGCCGTGAGCAGGGCGCGTGCTTCGGCCAGCGGGATGCCACGCGAACGCAGGTAGAACAATGCTCGCTCGTCGAGCTGGCCGACGGTGGCGCCGTGGGCAGCCTTCACTTCGTCAGCATAGATCTCCAGCTCGGGCTTGGTGTCGATCTCGGCGCTGGGCGACAGCAGCAGGTTCTTGTTGCCGAGGTTGGCGTCGGTACCGTCAGCGCCCGGCGCAACCATGATGGCGCCGCGGAATACTCCGCGGGCGCGATCGTTGGCAACGCCGCGCCAGCTCGAATCGGACGTGGTGTCCAGTGCCCGATGATGGATCGCCAGCTGCGTGTCGATGTGCTGGCGGCCGTGCGGCATGAACACCCCGCGCGTATGCAGCTGCGCCGCATCGCCGACCAGCTCGACCCTGAGATCATGGCGTGCCAGTGCACCGCCGAGTTCCAGCAGGTGCAGGGTCGCCTGCGCCTGCGTGTGCAGGTGCAGGCTGCTGCGACGGATCAGGTGGGTGCTGGTTGACGCGTTCTGCAGCACGGTGTGCTGCAGCCGGGCATCCTCGCGCAATTCGATGTCGCTGACCAGGGTGGCCAGTTGCGCCGGCTCACCGCTGGACAAGTGCTGTTCGACCAGATGCAGCTCGGCACCTTCATCCAGCTCGATCACGTTGCGCGCATGCCAGGCCAGATCGACCCCGGCGGTGGCACCGACAAAGACCAGGTGTACCGGCTTGGCGATTTTCGCATGGGCGGCCACGCGCAACACCACGCCGTCCTGCGCCCTGGCCGCGTTGATTCGCGCGAAAGCGTCGCCGGGTTCGCGGTAATGCCGGGACAGGGAGAACCGCAAGGGTTCCGCGTCACCTGCAAGTGCCTGTGACAGCGGCTGCAGGGTCAGCCCCTCGGACAGGTCCTCGATGCGCGACAACCCGGCGTGAAACACGCCGTTGACGAAGACCAGGCGCGCCCCGTCCACGCCGGGGACAAGCAGGCTTTCCTCATCCACTGTTGCAACGGCAGCGCCTGCGTCGGCAGCGGCGAAACGACGCTGGCCCAGCGCACGCAGCGCCGTGTATTTCCATGCCTCCACTCGCGTATCGGGCAAGCCGGTGGCGGCGAACGCGTCGAGGTTCTCTTGCCGGGCGGCGTCCAGCCAGGCGACACCACTGGACGGCAGCGACGCCTCCAGCAGCGACTCCACCAACGGCAACGTGGCCGGCTGGTTCATGCCATCGCTCCCGCCGGACGGCGCTCGGCGAGGCCGGCGTAGCCGTGCTCCTCCAGTTTCAATGCCAGCGACTTGTCGCCACTCTCGACAATGCGGCCGTCGGCCAGCACGTGCACGAAATCCGGCACGACGTAGTCCAGCAGGCGCTGGTAGTGGGTGATCATCAGGAACGCACGATCAGGCGCGCGCAGCATGTTGACGCCCTCCGCCACCTGCTTCAGCGCATCGATGTCGAGGCCCGAGTCGGTCTCGTCGAGGATCGCCAACTGCGGTTCCAGCACCGCCATCTGGAAGATCTCGTTGCGCTTCTTCTCGCCGCCGGAGAAACCCTCGTTGACTGCGCGGTGCAACAGCTCGTCGGAAATCTGCATGACCTTGAGCTTCTCGCGCACCAGTTTCAGGAACTGCATGGAATCGAGCTCCTTCTCGCCGCGCGTCTTGCGTTGCGCATTCAGCGCCGCACGCAGGAAGTAGGTGTTGTTGACGCCGGGAATCTCCACCGGGTACTGGAAGGCCAGGAACACGCCCGTCGCGGCGCGCGCCTCCGGCGCCATGGTGAGCAGGTCCATGCCGTTGTAGCTGACCGTACCCTCGGTCACTTCATAACCGTCGCGGCCGGACAGCACGTTGCCCAGGGTCGACTTGCCGGCGCCGTTCGGACCCATGATGGCGTGCACCTCGCCGGCATTCACGGTGAGGCTGAGCCCCTTGAGGATTTCCTTGCCCTCGACGCGGGCGTGCAGGTTTTCGATGATCAGCATTTTAACTTCCGGGAACGGGGAACGGGGAACGGGGAACGGGGAATGGGGAACGGGGAATGGGAGAAGCGCAAATCAGGAGGCCGGGCAGGCTCTTGGCTATTCCCCATTCTCCATTCCCGGTTCCCGGCTCTAACCAACGGCACCTTCGAGGCTCACCTCCAGCAGTTTCTTCGCCTCCACCGCGAACTCCATCGGCAGCTCGCGGAAGACCTGCTTGCAGAAACCGTCGACGATCATCGAGACGGCATCTTCCTCGCCGATACCGCGGGCACGGCAGTAGAACATCTGGTCGTCGGAAATCTTCGAGGTGGTGGCTTCGTGCTCGACGATGGCGGTGGGGTTCTTCACTTCCATGTACGGGAAGGTGTGGGCGCCGCACTTCTTGCCGATCAGCAGGCTGTCGCACTGGGTGTAGTTGCGTGCGCCCTCGGCACCTTTCTCCATCTTCACCAGGCCGCGGTAGCTGTTGGAGCTGCGCCCGGCACTGATGCCCTTGGAGACGATCTTGGACTTGGTGTGCTTGCCCAGGTGGATCATCTTGGTGCCGGTGTCGGCCTGCTGGAAGTGGTGGGTTAGTGCCACCGAGTAGAACTCGCCCACCGAGCGGTCGCCGCGCAGAATCACGCTGGGATACTTCCAGGTGATCGCCGAGCCGGTTTCCACCTGGGTCCAGCAGATCTTGGAGTCGTCGCCGCGGCAATCGCCGCGCTTGGTCACGAAGTTGTAGATACCGCCCTGGCCGTTCTCGTCGCCGGGGTACCAGTTCTGCACGGTGGAGTACTTGATCTGCGCGCCTTCCAGCGCCACCAGCTCGACCACGGCGGCGTGCAACTGGTTCTCGTCACGCTTGGGCGCGGTGCAGCCCTCGAGGTAGGACACGTGGGCGCCTTCCTCGGCCACGATCAGGGTGCGCTCGAACTGGCCGGTATTTTGCGCGTTGATGCGGAAATAGGTGGACAGTTCCATCGGGCAGCGCACGCCCTTGGGGATGAACACGAAGCTGCCATCGGAGAACACGGCCGAATTCAGCGCCGCGAAGAAGTTGTCGCCGGTGGGCACCACGCTACCCAGGTATTTCCGCACGATCTCGGGATAGTCGCGGATTGCCTCGCTCATCGAGCAGAACAGCACGCCGGCATCGGCCAACTGCTTGCGGAAGGTGGTGCCGACCGAGACCGAGTCGAACACCGCATCCACCGCCACACCGGCCAGCGCGGCGCGCTCGTGCAGCGGCACGCCCAGCTTCTCATAGGTTTCCAGCAAGGCCGGATCCACCTCGTCCAGCGACTTCGGCTTCGCCTTGGGTGCGGCGTAATAGCTGATGGCCTGGTAGTCGATCGGATCGAGCTTGACCTTGGCCCAGTCCGGCTGCGGCATGGTCTGCCAGTGGCGGAAGGCCACCAGTCGCCACTCGGTCATCCACTCCGGTTCACCCTTGATCGCGGAAATGGCGCGGACAGTTTCCTCATCCAGTCCCGGCGGCAGGCCGGTCATCTCGATATCGGTAATGAAGCCGGCCGAGTAGGTGCGGCCGAGTGCCTCGGCCACGTCGGCGTTGTCGCGCAAGGTTGTCGCACTGCTGCTTTCGTTGATCATGCTGTTCATTCTGTGGTGGCCTCGCCGGCTTTCACGGCGACGGCGATTTTTTGTTTCGACGGCAACGGTTGGAGCATGTCTGCCAGGCTGACGCCACGCAGGGTCCGATTCAACACGCTGTTGATATGCTGCCAGCTGCCGCGGACAGTGCACTGCGACTCCCGGTCGCATTGGCCCTCGGCCACACTGCATTCGGTCATGCCGATCGGCCCTTCCAGCGCCTCGACGATCTCGGCCAGCGAGATCGTGCTGGCTGGGCGGGCCAACCGGTAGCCGCCATTGACGCCACGAAAGGACTCGACCAGTTCGGCGTGGCCCAGCGCCTTCAGCAGCTTGCTCACCGTAGGCAGTTCCAGTTGCGTCTCGTCGGCAATCTGCACCGTACTGAGCACATCGGCAGGATGTGCGGCGATGCAGGTCATCACCACGGTCGCATAATCGGTGAGGCGGCTGACGCGGAGCATGGGCGCTCGAGTCCGGACGGGTTGAATCGGGACTAAAATGGTACTGATTCAAGATCGCCCGGTCAATCTTGATGTGCGCGCCCACAACGGCAACGCAGCGGACTTCTGCCCGCAAGCCGTACACGCCTATCCCACCGGCCCGCATGAGACGGCCACCGACTCACTGGTACAGTGCTGACAGGTATCGCCCTGCACCGCCGGGAGTGGATCGCAAAGAGCACTTCGGGACGGCCTGATAAGCTGTCGGGGTTTCGTCAGCGACCGATTTCATGGACAGCCTTCAAGATCGCGCCAGCGCCCGCCTCGCCTGGCTTCGCAACACACTCGGCGACCCCGCTGCCGTACTGGCACCGGCCTCGGCCGATGCCAGCTTCCGCAGCTACTGGCGCACGCAGCACGCCGGGCAGAGCTGGATCTTGATGGATTCACCGCCGGCGCAGGAGGACCCCGCCCCATGGCTGGCGATCGGCGCACGGTTGGCGGCTGCGGGACTGCATGTGCCTGCGGTGCAGGCGCAGGATCTGCAGCAAGGCTTCCTGCTGATCGAAGATTTGGGCGACCACCTTTATCTGTCGAGCTTGCACGACGGCAACGTGGACACGCTGTACGGCGAGGCCATGGATGCATTGCTGCGCATGCAGCGCGATGTCGATACAACCGGCATGCAGCCGTACGACAGCACGTTTTTGCAACGTGAGCTGGAGATCATGCCGGAATGGTTTCTCGCCAGGCACCTCGGCTACACACCCGGGCGTGAGGCACGGAACGTGCTGGAGGCCGCCTTCAGCCTGCTGCTGTCCAGCGCGCTGGAACAGCCGCGCTGTTTCGTGCACCGTGATTTCCACAGCCGCAACCTGCTCCTGGTCGAGGACAACAATCCCGGCATCATTGATTTCCAGGGCGCCCTGCTCGGCCCGGTCACCTATGACCTCGCCTCGCTGCTGCGCGACTGCTACATCGCCTGGGACCGCGCGCGGGTCGACGCCTGGGCCGAAAGCTATCGGAAACGCCTGCAGGCGGCGCAGCGGATCGGTGCCGACGTCGACCGCGAACGCTTTCGCCGCTGGTTCGACCTGATCGGCCTGCAGCGACACATCAAGGTGCTGGGCATTTTCTGCAGGCTGCACTACCGCGACGGCAAACCCGGCTACCTCGCCGATCTGCCGCAGGTGTACGACTACGTGATCGAGGTGGCCGGGCGCTATCCCGAACTGACCGAGTTCCGGACGCTGCTCGAGCGCTGTGTCGGCGAGCGCGACCTGTGCGTGGCGACCACATGAGGCACGCCCTGATCTTTGCCGCCGGCCTGGGCGAGCGCATGCGCCCACTGACCGACCACACAGCCAAGCCGCTGCTGCCGGTGGGCGGCAAACCGCTGATCGCATGGCATCTGGAAAAGCTTGCTGCCGCGGGCGTGCACTACGTGGTGATCAACACCTCGCACCTGGCCGAACAATTCCCGGCCACCCTCGGCGACGGCTCGCGCTGGGGGGTGCGCATCCGCTATGCCTATGAAGGGCCGACGCCGCTGGAAACCGGCGGCGGCATGTTGAATGCGCTGCCGCTGCTGGGGCCGGAACCGTTTCTCGCGATCAGCGGCGACATCTGGTGCGACGCCGATTTCCGCATGCTGCCGACCGAACCGGCCGGCCTGGCGCATCTGTTGATGGTCGACAACCCGGCGCACCATCCCGACGGCGATTTCGCACTGGATGCGCAAGGCGTGCTGCACGAAACGGGCGAGCCCAAACTCACCTTCAGCGGTATCGGCATCATGCGCCCGGAGTTGCTGCAGGACTGGCGCGCGGTGATCGGTGATGACAGGGCCACCGACCCCATCACCCCGGCACGCTTCAAACTGAGGCCCCTGCTGCTCACGGGCATGGCACAAAAGGCCGTCCACGGCAGCCGCCATGGTGGAACCTGGACTGATGTCGGCACCGTGGAGCGGCTGGCTCAATTGAACGGTGCACTGCACGGTTGAGCAAGGTCATCGGAGGCCCGGGCTTGCGCCGGGGGAGTCGCCGCTGGATTCGTCGGAGGGGCGGAAAGAGCTGCCCTTTCTGCCGCACGGCCAGCTGGAACCGCTGCCATCCGTGGCATCGGCCCTGCGGCCAGGGGAAGACCTCGCGGGAATCGCCGGTGGGACCGGCGATGATTGCTTATGGGCGCCGCGCCAGCTCCGGATTGTCGCGGGTCACCGGCATCAGGTCTTTCTTCGACACGCCCAGCCACAGCAGGATCGGGCTGGCCACGAAGATCGAGGACAGCGTACCGACCAGGATGCCGATCAGCATGGTGATGGCGAAGCCGTGCACCGCCGGGCCACCCATGAAATACATCGCGCCCATGGTGATGCCGGTGAACAGCGAGGTGATGATGGTTCGCGACAACGTATTGTTGATCGAGCGGTTGAGGATCTCCTCCGGCTCGGCCTTGCGCGCCAGGCGGAACAACTCGCGGATACGGTCGAACACCACCACCTTGTCGTTGATCGAGTAGCCGATCACCGCCAGCACCGAGGCCAGCACGGTCATGTCGAACTCGCGCTGGACCAGCGCGATCACGCCCAGCGTGACCAGCACGTCATGGACTTCGGTAGCTACCGCGGCGATCGCGAAACGGCGTTCGAAGCGGATCCAGAGATAGGCCATGATGCCCAGGATCACGAACAACGCGGCCCAGGTGCCGTCGATCTTCAACTCCGCGCCAACCTCCGCGCTGACGAAGTCGCGACTCTTGAGCTTGGCGTCTGGCCGGACCGCCTGCAGCTTGCCCATCACGTCAGCGGAGACGCGATCGAGATTGACCGTGCCATTGGCCTGCAATGCCTCCGGATCGTCCTGGGCCTGGAACCGGATCGACACCACGCGGGTACCGCCCAGACTCTGCACCACGGCATCACCGAAGCCGCCCTTGGCGAGCGCGCCACGCACGTCGGCGATCTCCACCGGCTGGTCGTAATCGACCGTCATGGAGACGCCGCCGGTGAAGTCCATCCCGTAGTTGAGGCCCTTGGTCGCGATAAGGACGACCGAACCGATCATCAGCAGGAGCGCGATGGCAACGCTGTACTTGCGCATGCCAAGGAAGTTGATATTGCTGTCGTGATTGAAGATTTCCATGCTGGTTCCTTACACCGACAACGTCTTGAGCTTGCGGTTGCCGTGGATCGCCGCAGTGAACGCATGGGTCAGCGTCACCGAGGTGAACAGCGAGGTGAGGATGCCGATCATCAGCGTCACACCGAAGCCCTTGATCGCGCCGGTACCCATCGTGGTCAGCGCCAGCGCGGCGATCAGGTGGGTGACGTTGGCGTCCAGAATGGTCGACCAGGCCTTCTCGTAACCCGCGCGGATCGAGGCATGCGGGGTGGAGCCGTTGCGCAGCTCCTCGCGCACGCGTTCGCAGATCAGCACGTTGGCGTCGATCGCCATGCCCAGGGTCAGCACGATGCCGGCGATACCCGGCATGGTCAGGGTCACCCCGATCAGCGACATCACCGCCACCAGGATCACCAGATTGAAGAACAGCGCGATGTCGGCGACCAGACCGAACAGCTTGTAGTAGATCGCGGCGGCAATCAGCACCAGGGCCAGTCCCAGCATCACCGACTTGAAGCCCTTCTCGATGTTGTCCGCACCCATGCTGGAGCCGATCACGCCTTCCTCGATGATGTCGACCGGCGCGGCGAATGCACCGCCCTTGAGCAGCAAGGCCAGGTCGGACGCCTCCTTCGCGCTGCCCAGACCGGTGGTCTGGAACTGCCTGCCGAACGGGCTGGCGATGTTGGCATCGTTGATCACCGACTCGGTGATCTTCGGAACGCGCACTTCCTTGCCGTCGATGATCTTGGTCTCGGTCACGCGCTCGACGTAGACCACCGCCATCGGCTTGCCGACGTTGGCGTTGGTGAAATCGCGCATCTTGCGCGCGCCGGCGGCGTTCAGGGTGACGTCGACCTTGGGCGTACCGCTTTGCTGGTCGATGCCGGATGAAGCATCGACCAGTTCCTTGCCGGTCACGATGACCTTTTTGCTCACCAGCACCGGCAGGTTGCTGTCGCGCATGTAGTAGAGGTTGGCATCCGGCGGGATGTTGCCGGTCTTCGCGGCTTCCACCGCCCGGGGGTCGCCGGGATGGCCGATACCCGGACGATATTCCAGCGTGGCGACCGTACCAATCAGCTTCTTCGCCTCGGTCGGGTCCTGCACGCCGGCCAGGTCGACCACGATGTGGTTCTCGCCCTGCTGCTGGATCAGCGGCTCGGAAACGCCCAGCGCGTTGATGCGGTTGCGCAGCGTCTGCAGGTTCTGGGTGATCGCACCACGGGTGATTTCGCGCAGCTTGTCGGGCTTGATCACCGCGTTCAATACGAACCGGTCACCCGTGCTGGGACCATTGGACACCAGCAAGTCGGTGTACTCGTTGGCAATGATGTCGGACGCCCTGGAACGATCGTCCGCCGAACGCAACACCACCGCCACGCCCTTGCCGCGCACGGAGTTGCGCGTCACCGATTCGTAGCGGATCTTCTTGTCGCGCAGCAGGCTGCGGATGTCGTCCGCGTAACTGCTCTCCTGCTTGTCGATCACGTCGTTCTGGTCGACCTGCATGAGGAAATGCACGCCGCCTTGCAGGTCCAGGCCCAATGGCATGGATTTGGCCCCGATCGCACCCAGCCAGGCCGGCACGGTGGACTCCAGCTTGAACGCTACCGTGTACTTGTCGCCCAGCAGTTCCCTGATCGTGTCCGATCCACTCTTTTGCACGTCGGTGTTGGCGAACGTCGCCAGCAGGTTGTCACCTTGCACCACGACCTCGCCGAAGGCGATCTTCTTGTTCTGCAGCGCCTCGATCACCTGCTGGCGCAGCACCTGGTCGACCGGAGGCGCGTCGCGGTTGGCGCTGACCTGTACGGCCGGCACCGGGGGGAAGGCGTTTGGCAGCGCGTAGATCACGCCGAACAGCATCGCCAACGCCACCAGCACATATTTCCAGCGGGGAAAATCACTCATGCCTTGGACCCGTCAAAGCCGCGGCGACGCGCCGCGGCGGTAGCAACCATCGAGGAATCGGGAATCGCAGCGGACACCACCGCCAGCCGCCGAGCGCAACCCGTCACGATCAAGCGGACTTCAGCGAGCCCTTGGGCAACACCTGCTGCACGGCACCTTTCTGCAGCTTCACCCTCACGTTGGCCGCGATCTCGACCGTGATGAAGGTCTCGCCCACTTCTTCCACGCGACCGGCCAGGCCGCCATTGGTGACCACTTCGTCGCCCTTGGCCAGCCCGGCCACCAGAGCGCGGTGTTCCTTCTGCCGCTTCATCTGCGGCCGGATCATCATGAAATACATCAGGCCGAACAGCACCACCATCATGATGATCAAGGACATGCCACCGCCTTGCTGCGGCGCGGCCTGGGCGATCACGGGGGAAAGCGGAAAAGTCATGGTCATATCTCGCAAGTTGTGGCGCCATCGGCCTTTTCAGCCGAACGCCCAAGAAAAGATTCCCGATTATGCCATGCGCCCCCGGCCTGTGCACGGCCGGGAAGCGCGCTGGCGACGGGCGTAGAACGCAGCCGTGAACGCTTCCAGCGTACGACCGGCGATCGCCTCGCGCAGTCCCCCCATCAAACGTTGGTAGTAGCGCAGGTTGTGCATGGTGGCAAGCTGGCTGCCAAGAATCTCGTTGCATCGATCCAGATGCCGCAGGTAGGCTCGGCTGAAGCCGTGACGACAGGTGTAGCAGTCGCAGCCCTCCTCGATCACCCCGGTGTCGACGGCATATTTCGCATTGCGGATGCGCAGCGTACCTTCGGCGGTGAACAAAAACCCGTTGCGGGCGTTGCGCGTGGGCATCACGCAATCGAACATGTCGATGCCGCGACGCACCGCCTCGACGATATCCTCGGGCCGCCCCACGCCCATCAGGTAGCGCGGCTTGCCGGTCGGCAGCAACGGCACGGTGAAGTCCAGCGCGCGGTTGCGTTCGGCCTCCGGTTCACCTACGGCCAGGCCACCCACCGCGTAACCGTCGAAGCCGATCCCGACCAGGCCGGCGGCCGAGCGCCGGCGAAGATTCTCGTGCACGCCGCCCTGGACGATGCCGAACAGCGAATTCGGATTGCCCAGGTCATCGAACGCGCGGCGCGAGCGCGCGGCCCAGCGCAGGCTCAGTTCCATCGAGTCGCCGGCGACTTTTTCGCTCGCCGGGTACGGGGTGCACTCGTCGAGGATCATCGCGATGTCCGAATCCAGGGTCTTCTGGATCTGCATCGATACTTCCGGCGACAGGAACACCTCCGAGCCATCCACCGGCGAGGCGAACGTCACACCCTCCTCGCGAAGCTTGCGCTTGTGCGCCAGGGAAAACACCTGAAAGCCACCCGAGTCGGTAAGGATGGGCTTGTCCCAGCCGATAAACCTGTGCAGCCCACCGAATTTCTCGACCACCGGCAGGCCCGGCCGCAGGAACAGGTGGAAGGTGTTGCCCAGGATGATCTGCGCACCGGTGTCCACGACATCATGCGGCGTCATGGCCTTGACCGACCCATAGGTGCCCACCGGCATGAACGCGGGCGTTTCCACCGTGCCGCGGGCGAACGTCAGGCGACCGCGACGCGCGGCTCCATCGGTCGCATGGATATCGAATTTGAGGGACGTCATCCCGGCATTATCGCGGGTTTGGCAAAAGCCCGCACCGTGCGGGAGCCCACCCTGTGGGCGATGCTCTTGTCCGGGCGCCCCGAAAGCAATCGCCCACGGGGTGGGCTCCTACATGCGTTGGTCGGCCGCCATTCCGTCCGCCATGATCAACATGGCGTCGCCGTAGGAAAAGAAGCGGTAGCGCTGTTCGACCGCATGGCGGTAGCTTTCGAGGATGAACTCGCGCCCGGCCAGCGCTGACACCAGCATCAGCAGGGTCGATTGCGGCAGGTGGAAGTTGGTGAGCAGGCCGTCGATGCTGCTGAAGCGGTAGCCCGGGAAGATGAAGATCTGCGTCTCCCCGGCAAACGGATGCATTTCGCCATCCTTGCTGGCGCTCTCCAGTGCACGCACCACGGTGGTGCCCACGGCAATCACCCGACCGCCGTGCGCGCGGGCCCGACGGATCTGGCCGATCAGCTTCGCGCCGACATTGAGCCACTCCGAATGCATGTGGTGGTCTTCGAGATTGTTCACGCGCACCGGCTGGAACGTGCCGGCGCCGACATGCAAGGTGATGTACCCGAACTCGACACCACGCCGACGCAGCCGACCCAGGATTGCCTCGTCGAAATGCAGGCCCGCCGTCGGTGCGGCCACGGCGCCCGGTTCGCGCGCAAACACGGTCTGGTAGCGCTCCATGTCGCTGGCGTCGGCATGTCGTTCGATGTACGGGGGCAACGGCATCTCGCCCAGCTTCAACAGCAGCTTTTCCAGCGACTCGGGCGACTCGAAACGCAGCCGGAAGAAACCCTCGTCGCGTCCCAGCACGACCGCATGACTGCCATCGGCCAGCTCGATCCGGCCACCCTCCTTCGGCTTCTTGCTCACACCCAGCTGTACCGTGGCCTCGTGTGCACCGGTGACCCGTTCGATCAGGATCTCCACCGCGCCGCCGCTTTCCTTGCGTCCATGCAACCGCGCCGGAAGCACTCGCGTGTCGTTGAACACCAGCAGATCGCCGGGACGCAGTATCTGTGGCAGGTCACGGAACAGGCGATCCTGCCGCGACTGCGCCGCCACGTCCAGTTGCAGCATGCGGCTGGCCGAACGCTCCGGCAACGGCGCCTGCGCGATCAGTTCGTGCGGCAGGCAAAAATCGAAATCGGACTTCTTCAAGACGGCTGTGGCCAGGGTGGAAAGCAGGACATTATCCTGCAGCGCCATCGGTGGCGCGACCGTCTGCCACCCGCCCTCCTGTCGCGCCAGGCGAAACGCCCCGACCCCGGCCCGGCGGCAGTCGCCGACGTCAACCATCGGCAGTGACAGGGGTCATCCGCGGGCGGGCACGGGGTTACGGCAGCCGTCGCGGCAAGGTATCCTGTGACGGATAACACGGCCGCCGATACGCGCGAGCCCCAGTCTGAAAGAGTTGAAAATATTGACGAAACGCCTGCCAGCCGGCGTTCCGGCTGCGCTTTCATCACCCGTCGCCCGGCACGATTATGCCGTGCGGCGGAGATCGAGGAGGATCCAACGTGGACATCATCAAGCAATTGCGCGAACTGCGTGAATTCGGCGGCAAGCCACGCACCACCGGTCTGGACGACGCCACCATCGAGCGCATGGCAGCGAATGATCCCCTGTTGGGTCAGGCGGTGGCCGAGGCCCTGGCGCGCCACCGGGAACTGCGTGCCGACATGGCCGATTTCCTGAAACAGGACGAAGCCGGGCAACTCGTCGAGGTGCAGTCCGGGTTCGTGAATTTCTATCCGGACGACGCGGTCAACCCTTACCTGCCGGCTGCCGCACGCGGCCCGTGGATCGTCACCCTGAAGGGCGCGGTGCTGCACGACAACGGTGGCTACGGCATGCTCGGTTTCGGCCACAACGACCAGGCCATCCTGGATGCCCTGGCACGCCCGCAGGTGATGGCCAACGTGATGTCGCCCAGCGTGGCGCAGTTGCGCTTCACCGCGGCGATGAACCAGGAACTCGGCCGCCACCGTGGTGGTAGCCCGTACGATCGTTACATGTGCCTGAACTCGGGTTCCGAGTCCGTCTCGTTGGCTTGCCGCATCGCCGACGTCAATGCCAAGGCCATGACTGACGCCGGCGCCCGCTACGCGGGCTGCACCATCAAGCGGCTGGTGGTCAAGGGTGCTTTCCATGGCCGCACCGACAAGCCGGCGCTGTATTCCGATTCCTCGCGCAAGGTCTACCAGCAGCACCTGGCCAGCTATCGCCACGAAGACAGCGTAATCACCGTGGCACCCTATGACGTGGCCCAACTGGAAGCCGCCTTTGCCGATGCGGACAAGCACGGCTGGTTCATCGAGGCAATGTTCCTGGAGCCGGTGATGGGCGAGGGCGACCCCGGTCGCGCCGTTACCGTCGAGTTCTACCGCGCTGCCCGCGCCTTGACCGAATCGCACGGCAGCCTGCTGCTGGTCGACTCGATCCAGGCCGGCCTGCGCGCACACGGCGTATTGTCGATCACCGACTATCCCGGCTTCGAAAAGCTGCCGGCGCCGGACATGGAGACCTTCTCCAAGGCGCTCAACGCGGGCCAGTACCCGCTGTCGGTTCTGGCCGTCACCGCGGCCACGGCCAAACTCTACCGCAAGGGCATCTATGGCAACACGATGACCGCGAACCCCCGCGCGCTGGACGTGGCGCTGGCCACCCTGGGCGAGCTGAGCGACGAGGTGCGCAACAACATCCGCGAGCGCGGCAGGGAATTCGTCGACAAGCTCAACGCACTGAAGAACGAGCTCGGCGGATTGATCACCAAGGTGCAAGGCACCGGTTTGCTGTTCTCCTGTGAACTGGCGCCGCAATACAAGTGCTACGGTGCCGATTCCACCGAGGAGTTCATGCGCGAGCATGGCATCGGCGTGATCCACGGCGGCACCAACTCGCTGCGCTTCACCCCGCACTTCAAGGTCACCAGTGCCGAGGTGGACCTGATCGTGTCGCACGTGCGCAAGGCGCTGCTGGAGGGGCCGCGCAAGGCCAAGGCCGAAGCGGCCTGAGCCTGCACGCGCGGGGCAACTGCGGCGGGGGCCCTCCACCCGCCGCAGCCAAATACTTCGTATGCATCGGATTTGGCCTACTGCCGAGCAGCATTCCCCAGACATAGACTTCTCCCGCCGGCAACCGCCGGTTAACCCAGGGAGGACTCCACGATGTCGATGTCTCTACGCCTACTTGCCGTCAGCGCCGCCTTTGCCTTCGCCGGTGCCGCCTTCGCCGCCACCCCGCAAACCGGCAAGGCAACTCCGTCCAGCAAACCGCATACCGCCCAGCAACAACGCATGATCGACTGCAACAAGCAGGCGACCGGCAAGAAAGGGGCCGAACGGAAGACTTTCATGAGCTCGTGCCTCAAAGGCCACGCAGCCGCGGCGCCGTCGAGCCGCCAGACGCAGCAGGAAGGCTGAAACGCTGCAAAGCGCCCGGGGACGCCAGGCGCAAGAGCTTCGTGGGCAGTTGCCCGAAGGGCGACAGCGCCATGACGCCGACGGCGACGCAAGTACCACCGAAACCGCAGCGGCCCTGTCACGCGCAATTGCAAGCGTGCGTGCACGGGGCCGTTTCGCTAAGCTCGGGCGGTCGCGCCACGCGCTGCCGTTGAAGACCGTCGTTCATGAAAATCATCGAAGTCCGTCATCCGCTGATCCAGCACAAGCTCGGCCTGATGCGTCGGGCCGGTATCAGCACCAAGGAATTCCGCGAACTGGCTTCCGAGGTCGCCGCGTTGCTGACCTATGAAGCGACCAAGGACCTGGAAACCATCGAGGAGGAGATCCAGGGATGGGCCGGATCGTTGCGAGTGCACCGGATCAAGGGCAAGAAGATCACCATCGTGCCGATCCTGCGCGCCGGCCTGGGCATGCTGCCCGGAGTGCTTGAGCTGATTCCCGCGGCCAAGGTCAGCCTGGTGGGCCTGCAACGCGACGAGCAGACTCTCGAGCCCACGGTGTATTACGAAAAACTCTCCGGGCGCATGGACGAACGGACCGCCCTGATCGTGGATCCGATGCTGGCCACCGCCGGCACCCTGATCGCCACGGTCGACATGCTCAAGACCGCCGGTTGCAAACGCATCAAGGGCTTGTTCCTGGTCGCCGCACCGGAGGGTTTGGAGCGCACCAGCGCAACCCATCCCGATATCGAGATCTACACGGCATCGATCGACGAGCGCCTCGACGAACGCGGCTATATCCTGCCCGGCCTGGGCGACGCCGGCGACAAGATTTTCGGCACCAAGCAGGGTTGAGCGGGTCGGTCGCCGCAGCTCTGGTGCCTTGGTCCCGCGGGATTTTGTTGCATCACTTGCCGAAGCGGTCCGTCGCCTCCAGCAACTGGTGCATGATGCCCGGCTCAAACGCCGAATGGCCGGCATCCTGCACGATGCGCAGGTCAGCCTCCGGCCAGGCACGGTGCAGATCCCACGCACTGCGCAGCGGGCAGACCACGTCGTAACGGCCCTGCACGATCACCGCCGGAATATGGCGGATGCGATCGACGTTGCGCAGCAGTTGATCATCGCACTCGAAGAAGCCGCCGTGGACGAAGTAGTGGCATTCGATGCGCGCGAACGCCAATGCAAATTCATCTTCGCCGCTGGAGTCGATGTGCGACTTGTCCTGGTAGAGGAAGCTGGTGGCGCCCTCCCATACCGACCAGGCACGCGCGGCGTCGCTGCGCGTCTTCGGGTCGGAGCTGGTCAGGCGACGATGATAGGCGCTCATCAGGTCGCCGCGCTCGACTTCGGGAATGGCCGCCAGATAGGTCTCCCAGGCATCCGGGTACAGGGTGTCGCAGCCCTTCTGGTAGAACCATTCCAGCTCTTCCCGACGCAGCATGAAGATGCCGCGCAGCACCAGCTCGGTCACCTTGTCCGGATGCGTTTGCGCGTAGGCCAGCGCTAGCGTGGAACCCCATGACCCACCGAACACCTGCCAGCGGTCGATACCAAGCTGCTCGCGCACACGCTCGATATCGGCGACCAGGTCCCAGGTGGTGTTGTCGGTCAGTTCTGCATGCGGCGTGGACTGGCCGCAGCCGCGCTGGTCAAACAGCACGATGCGATAGACCGCTGGATCAAAGAAGCGCCGACACTTCGGGTTGGTGCCACCGCCCGGGCCACCATGCAGGAATACCACCGGCTTGCCTTGGGGGTTGCCGCTCTGTTCGTAGTACAGCGTATGCAACGGCGACACTGGCAGGAAACCGCGATCGAACGGTTCGATCTCGGGATACAGCGAACGCAGCGGCGACGACGGCATGACAACTCCTGAAATCCGATGGACAAGCCTGCAAGGCTAGCACGCGTACGGCTTGCCGACCCTTCAATCATCCACGAACAGCTTGCCGGGATTGAGAATGCCATGCGGATCGAATACCTTGCGCACGCCCCGCATCAGCGCGATCTCTGCCGCGCTGCGGGTGCTTTCCAGGTAGGCACGCTTGACCAGGCCGATGCCATGTTCGGCCGAGATGCTGCCGCCGTGGCGCTGCAGGGTCATCGCCAGCAACCGGGTCACCTGCTCGCACTGGGTGATGAAAGCATCTTCGGTGAGTCCGTCCGGACGCAACACGTTGACATGCAGGTTGCCATCACCGATGTGGCCGAACCAGACCACATCGATACCGGGATATTCGCGCGCCAGCAGGGCCTGCATCTCGCCGAGGAAACCCGGCACCGCGCCGATTCTTACGGACACGTCGTTCTTGTATGGTCGCCGCGATGCCAGGCTCTCGGTGATGCCTTCGCGCAGCCGCCACAAGGCCTCTGCCTGCGCCTCACTCTGCGCAATCACCCCGTCGCGGACCCAGCCATTTTCCAGCGCCTGTTCAAACACCGCCAGCGCCGCCTCGCGCTGCGGCTCGCCCACCGCATCGAACTCGGTGACCACGTAATACGGATGATCGCCCTCGATCGCGCGCTGCGCGCCGTGCGCCAGCACATGGTGCAGTGCGCGGTCGGTGAAAAACTCGAACGCCTGCAGGGCCAGCCTCGCGCGAAACAATGCGAACACGTCCATCAAGGCGTCCATGTCCGGCAGCGCCAGCAGCATCACCTGGGACGGTGGCGGCGGATCGGTCAACTTCAACGTGGCCTCGACCACGACGCCCAGCGTGCCTTCCGACCCGATCATCAGCTGGCGCAAGTCGTAGCCGCTGGAGTTCTTGATCAAGCCCCGGTTGAGCTCCAGCAACTCGCCGTTGCCGGCGATCACCTTCAAACCGGCGATCCACTCGCGCGTGTTGCCGTACCGGATCACCCGGATGCCACCGGCGTTGGTGGCGATATTGCCTCCGATCGAGCAGGAACCGCGCGCGGCGAAATCGACCGGATAGACCAGGCCATGCTCGCGTGCGGCCTCGTGCACGTTGTGCAGGATCATCCCGGGTTGCACGCTGAGGGTACGATCGGCCGCGTTGAACTCCAACACCCGATTCATCCGCTCCAGGCTTAGCACCAGTTCGCCGTTCGCCGCCACTGCGCCGCCGGACAGGCCGGTGCGGCCACCGGATGGCACGACCGCCACCCGCTGATCGTTCGCCCAGCGCACGATGGCCTGCACTTCCTCGACCGTGGCCGGCAGCGCTATCGCCAACGGCGCGGGCGTCCAGCGACGCGTCCAGTCGCGGCCGTAGTGCTCCAGCTCGCCAGGCTCGGTCGACAGTCGCAGCCCGGGCGAGCGGCGACGCAATTCGGCAAGCCGGGGGTCAGACGTGCTTGGCTTCTGAGTCATGCGCACAGCCTGCCAGCCGTGTCACCCCGCGTCCAGTGCTGCGGTGCCGCAATTTGTCTCCGAGTCTGGCATAGTAGGGGCTTCTCCACACCAGGGCCCATGAGATGCAGACTTCCTTTCCCCGCCAGGACATCAAGGTATTGCTGCTGGAGGGGATCAGCGCCAGTGCGGTGGAGGTATTCCATCGCGCGGGTTACAGCCAGGTCGAACTGTATGCGAAATCGCTGCCGGAGGACGAACTGAAGGCACGCATCGCCGATGCGCATATCGTCGGCCTGCGTTCGCGCACCCAGCTCACCGAAGAGGTGCTGGCGCATGCCAGGCGCCTGATTGCCGTCGGCTGCTTCTGCATCGGGACCAACCAGGTGAATCTGGGCGCCGCGCGCCGTCTTGGCGTGCCGGTGTTCAATGCACCCTATTCGAATACCCGCAGCGTGGCCGAACTGGTGATCGCCGAGGCGATCATGCTGTTGCGTGGCATTCCGCACAAGAACGCGCAATGCCACCGTGGTGGCTGGGCCAAGTCCGCCAGCGGCAGCTACGAGACCCGCGACAAGGTGCTGGGCATTGTCGGTTATGGCCACATCGGCACCCAGGTCGGCGTGCTGGCCGAGAGCCTGGGCATGCGGGTGATCTTCCACGACATCGAGACCAAACTGGCGCTGGGCAACGCGCACGCTGTCTCCAGCCTGGACGAGCTGCTCGAGCGATCGGACGTGGTCACCCTGCACGTACCGGAAACCCCGCTCACGCGGATGATGATCAGGGCCGAACAACTGGCCAAGATGCGCAGCGGCGCCATGCTGATCAACGCTTCTCGCGGCAGCGTGGTGGATATCGACGCGCTGGCCGCGGCGCTGCGCGAGGGCCGGCTGGCCGGTGCGGCGGTGGATGTATTCCCGGTCGAGCCGAAGGGCAATGACGACCCGTTCGTATCGCCACTCGTTGGCATGGACAACGTGATCCTGACCCCGCACATCGGCGGCAGCACGCTGGAGGCGCAGGACAACATCGGTATCGAGGTCGCCAGCAAGTTGGTGCGCTACAGTGACAACGGCTCTACCCTGTCGGCCGTCAACTTCCCGGAAGTCAACCTGCCCGAACATCCCGACAGCCTGCGGCTGCTGCACATCCACCGCAACGTGCCCGGCATACTGTCGCGCATCAACGAACTGTTCTCCGCCGGCAACCTCAATATCGACGCGCAGTTCCTGCAGACTGACAGCGAAGTCGGTTACGTGGTGATCGACGTGAGCGCCGACGCGGCCCAGGCAAATGCACTGAAGGCCCAGTTGGCGGCGATACCGGGGACGTTGCGGAGTCGGGTGCTGTATTGATTGACGGGATTCGGGATTCGCAAGAACAGCAGTCGGGCCGCGGCTCGGACCCTTCCATTCCCTACTCCCCATTCCCCACCCCCGACATGAAAAAAGCGCCCGTCGAGCGCTTTTTTCATGTCCATGCCAAACTGGTCGGGGCGGCCGGATTCGAACCGACGACCCTCTGCCCCCCAGGCAGATGCGCTACCAGGCTGCGCTACGCCCCGACGTTCGGCAAGCTGCCAAGTCTAGCAGCTCGAGTAGGGCATCCGGAAGTCTTCAGCGCCGCAGCAGGGCGAGTACTTCTTCCAGTTCCATCCGCACCTGGCGTACGATCTGATGCGACATGCTGGACTCCAGCCTTGCCTGCGGACCTTCCAGGCGCGCACGTGCACCGGTGATGGTGAAGCCCTCGTCGTACAGCAGGGAGCGGATCTGGCGGATCATCAGTACGTCGTGGCGCTGGTAATAGCGGCGGTTGCCACGCCGCTTGACCGGATTGAGCGCCGGGAACTCCTGCTCCCAGTAGCGCAGCACGTGGGGCTTCACACCGCACAACTCACCCACTTCACCGATGGTGAAGTAGCGTTTGGCCGGAATGGCCGGCAGTTCGGTGTTATTCCCTTGATCGAGCATAGCCCTCGACTCTCACCTTGAGTTTCTGTCCCGGCCGGAACGTCACCACCCGCCGCGCGGAAATCGGAATCTCCTCGCCAGTCTTGGGATTGCGTCCCGGCCGCTGGTTCTTCATGCGCAGATCGAAATTGCCGAAACCGGACAGTTTCACCTGTTCGCCACTTTCCAGCGCATCACGCACCACCTCGAAATAGGCATCCACGAATTCCTTGGCCTCACGCTTGTTGAGGCCCACGTCGAGGAAAAGCCGCTCAGCCATATCCGCCTTGGTCAGCGCCATTTCATCCTCGCAATTTCCCCTGGCATGTCTGCTCCAGTGCATTCACCGCTTCGCGTACCCAGCGATCCGCGTCGTCGTCCGTAAGGGTGCGTGAAGCGTCCTGTAAAATCAAGCCCATAGCGAGACTCTTTCGCCCCGCTTCGACTCCTTTTCCGCTGTAGCGATCAAACAACCGAAGCTCTTTGAGCCGCTCACCCAGGGTGGCGCGAACGGTTTGGCCGATCTGTGACCAACTGATACTTTCCGGAAGATCCATGGCGATATCCCGGCGCAAGGCGGGAAACCGGGGTATCGCCGCTGCCTGCGGCAGACGTCGGTTCAGCAGGGGCTCCAGCGCCACTTCCAGCACATGGACGTCGGTGCCCAGGTCCAGTTCCCTGGCCAGTTGGGGATGCACGGCACCAAGATAACCGACGGTTGCGCCGTCACGCGCCACCCGCGCAGCGCGACCTGGATGCAGCCATGCCGGCAAGCCATCGGCATGCATCGTCCAACGCTGTGCCTCACCGCCCCAGTCGATCAAGGCATCGAGGTCGCCCTTGATGTCGTGAAAGTCCAGTGCGCGCGCCGGTTCGCCCCATTGTTCGGCCCGTGCGTTCCCGCACGCGACGATGGCAAGGCTGGGTATTTCCACGGGCGGATCGCCTGCTTGTCCAGGACTACGGCCCTCGATGGGCGGCACTTCTTGCGGCGACGCGCCTTGCTGGAAGACGCGTGCAATCTCAAACAGGCGCACGCGTTCCTGCTGGCGCGCGCGATTGTGGCGCAAGGCCTCGATCAGTCCTGGCAGCAGCGAAGGTCGCATCACGGCCAGGTCCGCCGACAGCGGGTTGGCCAACGGCACCAGCCGCTCACTGAAACCCCAGCGGGCCAAAAGCTCCGCCGAGACAAACGACAGGTTCACCGCCTCGTAATAACCGCGCGCGGCCAGTTGCTCGCGCAGCGCCAGCTCGCCGATACGTGTCTCCGGCTCAACCGCCAGGGTCAGCGCACCGGCCGGCGTGGCGGTGGGGATGTTGTCGTAGCCGAAGATGCGCGCGACTTCCTCGATCAGGTCTTCCTCGCGCTCGATGTCGAAGCGACTGCTCGGCGCGGTGACCCGCCAGCCATCGGCAGTCGCCGTCACCTGCATGCCCAGCGCAGTGAAGATGCGGGTCACTTCGGTATCCGCCACGTCCACGCCGAGAACGCGTTTGAGGCGTTCGCGGCGCAATGCCACCGGCGTCGGTGCCGGGAGGTCGATGAGGTTCTCGGCCACCAGTACCGGCCCCACGCTGCCGCCGGCAATCTCCAGCAGCAGTCCGGTGGCTCGCTCCAGCGCCCGTCGCGGCAGTTCCGGATCCACGCCGCGTTCGAAACGATGCGAAGCATCGGTGTGCAGGCCCAACTTGCGTGCACGGCCCATGATCGCGGCCGGCGCGAAGTGCGCAGATTCCAGGAAAATGTTGCGCGTGGTGTCCGTGACCCGTGAATCGTAGCCGCCCATCACGCCAGCCACCGCCAGGCCTTTCCTCTCATCGGCGATCAGCACGAACCCCGGCTCCAGCCTGGCCTCGCTACCATCGAGAATCTTCAGCGTTTCGCCTGCACGCGCGTGGCGCACCACGATGTCGCCCTCGAGTGCGTCGTTGTCGAAAGCATGCAGCGGCTGGCCCAGTTCCAGCATCACGTAGTTGGTCACGTCGACTACGGCGCTGACCGGACGCAGTCCGGCGCGACGCAGCCGCTCGGCCAGCCATAGCGGCGTGCGGGCGAGCGGGTCGATGCCCTCGATGATGCGACCGAGGTAGCGTGGCGCATCCCTGCCCGCCTCCAGACGGATGCCGCGACGCGCCTGGCCCGTGACTGGTGCGTCCATTTGCGCCGGCACCTTCACGGAGCTGCCGAACAGGGCGGCCACATCATGGGCGAGGCCGACCATGCCCAGGCAGTCGGGACGGTTCGGAGTGAGCTTCAGTTCGAAGCTGGCGTCAGGCAGGCCCAGGTAATCCACCAGTGAACGACCAACCGGTGCGTCGAGCGGAAGCTCCAGCAGGCCGGATGCATCGGCGTCGACACCCAATTCCTTGGCCGAACACAACATGCCGAACGACTCGATGCCACGCAGCTTCGCCGCCTTGATCGCGATCCCGCCGGGCAACCGCGCACCGACCATAGCCAACGGCACCTTGAGGCCGACCCTCGCATTCGGCGCGCCACACACGATCTGCAGCGGTTCACCCTGCCCCGCATCGACCTTGCAGACCCGCAACCGATCCGCTTGCGGATGCTGGTACACCGCGACAATCTCGACCACCAACACGCCGGCCAGATCGTCGCCCAGCGGGATGAGTGCTTCCACTTCCAGGCCCGCCATGGTCAGGGCATGCGCCAGCTCGCTGCGCCCGGCCTTGATCTCAACCAGCTCACGCAGCCAGTTTTCGGAGAATTTCATGGTTTTGATCCAAGACTGGGGAATCGGGAACCGGGAATGGGGAAAGCCAGAGCGTGGACATTGCTGCCGCTTCTACGATTCCCGATTCCCCATTCCCGATACCCGTTCATGCAAACTGTTTCAAAAAGCGCAGGTCGTTCTCGAAGAACGCGCGCAGGTCGGAAACGCCGTAGCGCAGCATCGCAAAGCGTTCCACGCCGAGGCCGAAGGCAAAACCGGTATAGCGCTCCGGGTCGATGCCGCAATTCTTCAGCACGTTCGGATGGACCATGCCGCAGCCGAGCACTTCCAGCCAGCGCGTCGCACCGTCCTCGGTGTCCCAGCGAATATCCACTTCGGCCGATGGCTCGGTGAACGGGAAGTAGCTGGGGCGGAACCGCATCTCGAAGTCGCGCTCGAAGAAGGCGCGGACAAACTCGGCCAGGGTGCCTTTCAGATCGGCGAAACTGGAGGTCTCGTCGACCAACAGGCCCTCGATCTGGTGGAACATCGGCGAATGGGTCTGGTCCGAATCGCTGCGGTAGACCTTGCCCGGCGCGATGATCCGGATCGGCGGCTGACGGCCTGCCATGGCGCGGATCTGCACCGGCGAGGTATGCGTGCGCAACAATCGCCCGTCGCCGAAATAGAAGGTGTCGTGCATGGCGCGCGCCGGATGGTGCGGCGGAAAGTTCAGGGCCTCGAAGTTGTGCCAGTCATCCTCGATCTCCGGGCCCTCCACCCGCTGGTAACCCAGCCGTGCAAAAATCGAGGCAATCCGTTCCAGCGCGCGGGTGATCGGGTGGATGCCGCCCCGTTCGCCATTGCGACCGGGCAGCGAGATGTCGATGGTTTCGGAGGCGAGCCGGCGCTCCAGCTCGACCTGCTCCAACACCGCCTTGCGTGCGGCAAGAGCATCGGCGAGCCGTTGCTTCACCATGTTCACCTCGGCACCGCGCGCCTTGCGCTCGTCCGGCGCCAGCGCACCCAGCGTCTTCAGCGCAGCGGTGACGATGCCGTTCTTGCCCAGCAGGCTCACGCGCAGTGCGTCCAGCGCCTCCAGCGTTTCGGCCTTGTCGATGTCGGCCAGTGCTCGTGCGGCGCGACCGTCCAGATCTTCCATAGGGTGAGCTTCTCGCGACATACCTACTGCCTTTGCAGTGGACCGGCTCTTGCGCTGCCACTGAGGTTCGAAGTGGCTTCGATTGGGGGACGGGCAAGCCCCGCACCCTCTCCTCGATCCTCTCACCCACAAGGGGACTCCCGTTGGTCGCCGGAGGGAGAGGAGGCGATCGCAAGAAGCGCTTTTCCAAATAAAAGCGGGGAGAAGGCGTCGGCCTTCTCCCCGCTTGCTCTACATCATATCGCGCTGACGCAAATGCGTCCGACGATCAAGCGGCCAGGCCGGCCTTCGCTTTTTCGGCGATCACACCAAACGCCTTGATGTCGTGCACGGCGATGTCTGCCAACACCTTGCGGTCGACCGTGATGCCGGCCTTGCTCAGGCCATTGATCAGGCGGCTGTAGGACAGGCCGAACATGCGGGCCGCCGCATTGATGCGAACGATCCACAGGGCGCGGAACTGGCGCTTGCGCTGCTTGCGGCCGATATAGGCGTACTGACCGGCCTTGATGACGGCCTGGTTGGCAACGCGGAAGACCTTGCGGCGGGCGTTGTAGTAGCCCTTGGCGCGGCCGATGACTTTCTTGTGACGGCGACGGGCGATGACGCCACGCTTTACACGAGCCATGGTCTATCTCCTCACAAGTACGGCAGCATGCGAACCACGCCCGGGACGTCACACGCCTTGAGGTAGTTCGGGGCACGGAGAGCGCGCTTGAGCTTGGTCGACTTCTTGGTCAGGATGTGCGACTTGTAGGCGTGGCCGCACTTGATTTTGCCGGATGCGGTCTTGCGAAAACGCTTCGCAGCCGCCCGGTTGGTCTTGATCTTGGGCATGGGTAGTTCCTTGTATGGAGCCAATCGAGTCTGGATGACTCCGGTTTCTGACTGATCTGGCGGTGGTTGCGCCCCTCGGGGATGCGGCCACTCTTTCCGTCCTGCCACGATCGGTGCACGACCCATCCGGCGGGTCGAATCCGTAATCATACGTGTTTAAAAGATGTAACACCAGCACGAAGTGCTGACCACAGCCTCCTCTCCCTCCGGCGACCAAGGGGGTCCCCTTGTGGGTGAGAGGATCGAGGAGAGGCTACAGAGCTAGCCCGTAACCCAGCGAAACCACCACGCTCGCGTGACGCGACAAAAGAGCATCGCCCGCGAGCGGGCTTCCACCTTCGATTCCGGTCCTTCGACGCCCGGGCCGGCCTATTTCTTCTTCGGCCCGATCATCATGACCATTTGGCGGCCTTCGAGCCGGGGATAGGACTCGACCTGACCGTTGTCGCCCACGTCCTCCTGGATCTTCCGGGCCAGGTTCTGGCCCAGGTCCTGGTGTGACATCTCGCGGCCGCGAAAGCGGATCGTGACCTTGACTTTGTCGCCCTCTTCCAGGAAGCGAAGCATGTTGCGCAGCTTGATCTGGTAGTCGCCCACGTCCGTGACCGGGCGGAATTTCACTTCCTTGATCTCGACCTGCTTCTGCTTCTTCTTGGCAGCTTGCGCCTTCTTCTGGGCCTCGAACTTATACTTGCCGTAATCCATGATGCGGCAGACCGGCGGATCGCCGTTGGGCTGGATCTCGACCAGATCCATGCCAGCTTCCTGTGCCAGCGCCAGCGCCTCGTCACGACTCAGGATGCCGAGTTGCTCGGAGTCCACACCAATGACACGCACCCGCGGCACACGGATTTCCAGGTTGCGACGATTGCCCTTGTTGTCGGTGGTTGCGATACCACGATCCTCCAGAATAAAGTAATGAAAAAGGCCGCTCGACGCTCAGCGTCGGGTTTCGGCCCCAAGTCGCCCGGCGAAATCGGCCAGTGACATGCTGCCCAGGTCCTCGCCGGAACGGGTACGCACAGAAACATGGCCCGACTCTTTCTCGCGGTCACCAACCACGAGCAGGTACGGCACTTTCTGCATCGTATGTTCGCGGATTTTATAGCCGACTTTCTCGTTGCGCAAATCCGATTGTACCCGGAAACCTTTGTCGACAAGGGTTTGCGTCACCTGCCCGACGTAGTCGGCCTGCGCATCGGTGATGTTGAGGACTACCGCCTGGATCGGCGCCAGCCAGGCCGGCAGCAGGCCGGCGTAGTGCTCGATCAGGATGCCGATGAAGCGCTCCATCGAGCCCACGATGGCCCGGTGCAGCATCACCGGATGCCGTTTCTGCGAATGCTCGTCGATGTACTCGGCACCCAGGCGCTCGGGCATCATGAAATCCACCTGCATCGTGCCCACCTGCCAGTCACGGCCGATCGAGTCCTTCATGTGGTACTCGATCTTCGGTCCGTAGAAGGCTCCTTCACCCGGTAGCTCCGTCCATTTCACCCCTGCCGCTGCCAGCGCCCCGCGCAACGCCGCCTCGGCACGATCCCACACGCCGTCGTCGCCAATGCGCTGATCGGGCCGCAGCGCCAGGGCCACATCGATATTCTCGAAGCCGAAATCGGCATACACCTGCATGGCCTGCCGGTGGAAGGCGGTGACCTCCGATTCAATCTGCTCGGGCGTGCAGAAAATGTGACCGTCATCCTGGGTGAAAGCGCGCACGCGCATGATGCCGTGCAGCGCGCCGGAGGGCTCGTTGCGATGGCAGCCACCGAACTCGCCGTAGCGCAACGGCAGGTCGCGGTAGCTGCGCAGGCCGTCATTGAAGATCTGCACGTGACCGGGGCAGTTCATCGGCCGCAGCGCAAATGTGTGCTTCTCCGACTCGGTGAAGAACATGTTCTCCTTGTAGTTGTCCCAGTGTCCGGACCTCTTCCACAGCGACACGTCCAGCACCATCGGGCAACGCACTTCCTGGTAGCCGCTGGTGCGGTACACGTCGCGCATGTACTGCTCGACCTGCTGCCAGATCGCCCAGCCGTTCGGGTGCCAGAACACCATGCCGGGGCTTTCCTCCTGCTGGTGGAACAGGTCGAGCTGCTTGCCGATCTTGCGATGGTCGCGCTTTTCGGCCTCCTCGAGCTGGTACAGGTACGCCTTCAGATCCTTGTCGTTGAGCCATGCCGTGCCGTAGATGCGGCTGAGCATCGCGTTGCTGGAATCGCCACGCCAGTAGGCGCCGGCCACCTTCATCAGCTTGAACGAATGCAGCTTGCCGGTGTTCGGCACGTGCGGACCGCGGCACAGGTCGGTGAACTCGCCTTGCGAATACAGCGAAAGGTCCTCGTTGGCCGGAATGCCCTCGATGATCTCGGCCTTGTAGTGCTCACCCAGGCCACGGAAGAACGCCACTGCCTCATCGCGTGACTTCACGCTGCGCGTCACCGGCAGCTGTTCGGCCACGATCTTGTGCATCTCGGCCTCGATCTTCGGCAGGTCCTCGGGCGTGAACGGCCGCTCGTAGGCGAAGTCGTAGTAGAAGCCGTTCTCGATCACCGGGCCGATCGTGACCTGTGCGCCCGGAAACAGTCGCTGCACGGCCTGGCCCATCAGGTGTGCCGTGGAGTGGCGCAGGATCTCCAGTGCCTCGGGGCTTTTCTCGGTAATGATCTGCACGCTGGCGTCGTGCTCGATCAGGAAGCCGGCATCGACCAGCTTGCCGTCGACCTTGCCGGCCAGGGTCGCCTTGGCCAGGCCGGCGCCGATCGAGGCGGCCACGTCCTGCACGGACACGGGGTGGTCAAAAGGCTTCCTGCTGCCGTCAGGGAGAGTAATCTGGATCATGTTCGATTACCGGCACGCCAGCGAAGGCGTGCTTTGCTTGAAATTTCGGTGATGGGGGTTCGCCATTTCCTGTCCGACCGGACGGCGGGCAGGATGACCCAAACAAAAAGGGCGCCACGCGCCCCAAGGTGGCTTGGCACGGGGCGTCAGTGTCAGGGCGTCGTAGTGTCCATGTCGCACTCTCGACCGGCAGTTGCCTGCTGGCCACCTTGGATTGGTCACAGATGATGAAAAGCTAGCCCGGTGGCGTGACCGTGTCAACGCCGACACGCCACCGATACTCAGAAATAGAAACCGAAGTTGACGTTGAAGCGATGCTCCACCTTGCCGTCACCGACCATGCTGCCACCGACGAACGGCTGATTGCGCGCAGTCAGGAAATCGAAATAGGTGTACAGGTCGCCGGCGGATACGCCCACGCCGAGTACGTTCATGAACGTACTCGGCAGCAGGCCCGATTTGTGGGTGACCAGCGAGTAGTCGTTGTAGAAATCCAGGCTCTGGATGGGGCCCCACTCCACCGGCTGGTGATACTTGACGTTGAAGGTGTATGTATCGGCGCTGGCGGGAATGGAGTCGTAGAACGCATACGCCCCGACCGCCAGGCGTTCGGCACCGCCATCGACGTTGTACTCGTAGTGGGATGCCTGGGCCTGCACGTTCCAGCGCTTGTAATCCGCATTCATGTGCAACGCATAGGCATGGTAGTTGCCGACATTCCTGGTCGGGTTCTCCAGCCCGCCGTACAAGGCAGAAGCACCCAGTTCCAGCTTCAGGTCGCCAGGCTTGAACATGTAGGCCACGCGGGCGGCCGAGGTATCGGCACTGCCGACAGGATCGTCCGGATCATCATAGATGCCGTCGCCCGGCTGGCGCACGCCGACCACGTTGTACGAATAGCTGTTGGAACGGTCGCTGACGTAGCCATCGACGCCACCCAAGGCGTCATTCTTGAAAAACGCCAGCTGCACGTTCCACGGGTCGCCCGAATACACGTACTCGACCCCTGCGTGGTAGGTGTCCTCCAGCCCAAGGTAGTAGTTCGAGCTGAAGAAATAGCTGTGGGAATTGTAGGGCTGGTTGCCGAACGGGATGCGCGTGATGCCCACCTGCAGCTGCGAGGTCTCGCTGAAGTCGTACCCCAGCCAGGCAAACTTGATCGCACTCATGTACTGGAACCAGCGCCACTCGGCCTGCAGTTCGATGTCGTCGACCTTGCCGCGCATGTTCAATCGGAAGATGTCGAAATCACCATCCCCCTTGCGATGCACGTTGTCGCGGTCGTAGTCCTCGTAGCTGTACTGAAAGCGCATCGCGCCGCCGAAATGGATGCCCTCGTCGGACTTTTCAGGTTGTGGCTTCGACTTGGTTTCCGCGACCAGAATTTTCCTCTCGCTGGTCGGGACTGTTGATTCCGACGATGTCACACCGGCTTGTGCAGCGTGTTGGGTCGTTGCTGATTTGGTGGCTGCCGGACTGGCCGTGGCCTGTGTCGCACGCAATGCATCAAGCTGCTTTTGCAGCATGTCGATCTGTTTTTGCATCGCGTCGATCTGGGCACTTGTCGTGGAAGTGTCCTGGCTGGGCGCGGCTTCTTGCCCGACATCCACCGCTGCAGCCATGGATGGGACGGACAAGGCCGCCGCTGCGCACACGCCGAGCGTGCGCTGGATTGATCTGCGCATGGCGATCCCCTTGTTGCGAGACTCCGCCTCCGGCAACTCCAGCGCCGCGGGCGGACGAGATAGTGGCGCCGCTCAGTGGGCGGCGCTGGTCCAGGTCGATACCACGTCGGCGTGATCGACGACCCACTGCTTGGCACTGGATGCCGGATCCTGCCCCGGCTTGCGGCTGTCGGCCATCACCTGCTGCATCTGGTCGGGGTTCCAGTGGAACGCATCCAGGATCGCGTAGGCATTCGGACTGTCCTGCTGCAGGCCCTTGCGGGTCAGCGTGTCGATTTCCTCGGCCTCACCGTAAATACCCTTGGGGTCGGACAGATACTTGAGCTGCCAGCGCGCCCACATCCAGTGGGGCGTCCAGCCGGTGACAACGATCCACTGCTGGTTGTCGATCGCACTTTTCAAGGCGGCGGTCATGGTGGCGCCGCTACCAGCCACCAGCTTCAGTGGCAGCTTGTACTGCTCGATCACGTCCTCGGTCAGGCCCATCTCGCCGGCACCCGGGTCGATACCGACGATGCGGTTCTTGAATTTGTCGGCGTGATCGGCCAACTCGGAAATGGAGTCGATGGTCACGTAATCAGGCACCACCAGGCCGAGCTTGGTGCCGGTCAGGTTGGCACCCAGGTTGTCGAGCTTGTCCTTGGTACGCGCGTAGTAATTGGCATGCGTGCTCGGCAGCCAGGCGCATACCGTGGCGTCGGCAGCGTTGTTGGCCAGCGCCGAGTACATCGCGGCGCCACTGACCGATACGGCATCCACGGTGTAGCCCTTCTGCTCCAGCACCGCCTTGACCACGTTGGTGGCAGCCGTGCAACTGGCCCACTCCACGTATGCCAGCTTGATATGACGATCGCCCAGCTTGTCGGCAGCGCCGGTCGGCGTGGATGCCGCGCTCGCCGCCGCCGAGCTGGCCGGCGCTGCCTGGCCGTTGTCACTGCCGCTGCCGCCACTGGAGCATCCCGTCAACGCCAACACCGAAGTCGTGAGCGCGATGGACAACAGGTGACGAATGGGAAGTTTGTGAATCATGGAATCTTCCTTTTTTGCGAAACTCATGGATTGCCGGACTTGCGTGAGCCGCGTCCGATGTTCTGGGTGACACGGTCGAGGATCATCGCCAGGATCACGATGGCCAGACCCGCCTGGAAGCCCTTGCCCGGCTCCAGCCGCTGGATCGCCTGCCATACCTCGCCGCCGAGCCCGCCGGCACCGATCATGGCGGCGATCACCACCATCGACAGCGCCAGCATGATGGTCTGGTTGACCCCGGCCATGATGGTCGGTACGGCCATCGGCAACTGCACCTTGAACAGCTTCTGTCGGCGTGTGGAGCCGAACGCGTCGGCGGCCTCGATCAGATCGGCCGGTACCTGGCGAATGCCCAGCGCGGTCAGGCGAATCGTGGGTGGCGTGGCGAAGATCACCGTGGCCACGCTGGCCGATACCGCGCCCAGGCCGAAGAACGGGATGGCCGGAATCAGGTAGACGAAGGCCGGCATGGTCTGCATGAAATCCAGGATCGGCATGACCACTTTCGAAGTCCGCTTGCTCAGTGCCGCGGCGATGCCCAACGGCAGGCCGATGGCCACGGCAACCAGGGTCGATATCAGCACCAGGGTGAACGTCTGCACGGTCGGTTCCCACAACCGCTGGTTCCACAGGAACAGCAGGCCCAACGCGCTGAAGATGGCAACGCGCCGACCTGCCACCCGCCAGGCAATGCCGGCAACGATCAGGACCAGCAACCATGGCGGCACGAACAACAGGCCGGTGACGATCGCATCGATTGCCACCGACGTGATGTGACTGAGCGCCTGGGTCAGCCAGGCGAAATTACGGGTCAGCCAGTCCAGCGCGACGTCGGTGATGTGCGCGAGCGGAAATTTGGGAATGTCGACCATCATGCGGCGGTGCTCCTGACTTCGTCGACCGCAGCGTCCGTCGTCCCGTTCTGCGCCAGCGCATCGATCACTTGCGGGCGGGTCACCACGCCGAGCAGCTTGCGGTGTTCGTCAACCACCGGCAACCGATACGGCCACTGCGCCATCAGATTGATGATTTCGGTCAACGGCACGTCCGGGCCGATCGACGGGGCGTCGCGCTGAATCAGTTCGTCGATGCTCTGCCGGCCGTCCTTCACCGCCTTGGCCAGCTCATCGAGCATCGCCATGCCGACCAGCGTGCGGTCGCGTTCGACCACGAGGATGCTGGTGTCGCTGCCCTCGGTCATCTTGCGCAACACGGTGCGCGGGCCATCCTGCGGGAACGCCACCTCGGTGGCGCGTCCCATCACCGAGCGCGCGGTGAGCACCCGCGACATATCCACGTTTTCCACGAAACGCTTCACGTAGTCGTCCGCCGGATGGTTGAGGATTTCCTCCGGCGTGCCGATCTGGACCACGCGGCCGTCCTTCATCAGCACGATGCGATCGCCCAGCTGCAGCGCCTCGTCCAGATCGTGGGTGATGAACACGATGGTCTTCTTCATGCGTCGCTGCAGCGAGGCCAGCTCCTGCTGCATGTCGCGGCGGATCAGCGGGTCCAGCGCACTGAATGCCTCGTCCATCAGCAGGATGTCGGATTTCACCGCCAGCGCGCGCGCCAGGCCGACGCGCTGCTGCATGCCGCCACTGAGCTGGTCCGGGAAAGAATCCTCCCAGCCCTTGAGGCCCACCAGTTCCAGTGCCTCGACCGCGCGCTCGCGGCGGGTGGCTGCGTCGACGCCCTGCACCTCCAGCCCGTAGGCTGCGTTGTCGGCGACGCTGCGCCGCGGAAACAACGCAAAATGCTGGAATACCATGCTTATCTTGCGCCGACGCAGATCCAGCAGCTGCTCGCGATCGAACTTGGTGATGTCGTCGCCATCGATGTAGACGCTGCCACGACTGGACGGGTTGAGCCGATTGAGACAGCGAAGCAAGGTCGATTTGCCGCTCCCGCTGAGGCCCATGATCACGAGCAGCTCACCTTGCTCGACCTCGAAGGAGACATCGGCGATGCCAACCGCGTTGCCCGTCTTGCGGATCTCCGCGTTGCTGGCACCCTCGTCGAGCATGCGCAGCGCCTGTTCCGGTCGTGGCCCGAAGACCTTGGTGAGATGTTCGATCTTGATTTTCTGCATCGGCCCCTGGACCTGGAGTTCGATTGCCGCACGCTCGAACAGAGGATGCGCGGAGACGCTTCAGATGAAGCGTCGGAACAAACACAGGACACGGAGACGCTGGGGTCGTTGGCAAGAGCGCAGGCCGGCCCAGGTTTGTACGGAAATGAGTTGCCGATGATAGCGAAATGCGCCCTCTATCTCAAATGAAAAGCGAGTGCAATAGGAAATCCCGACAGAAAACCTGGCCATCCCGCCAGCCGTCAGGCGTCACCGACGGCCACGCGGCCAAGCCGCAGCGCAGATGCCAGATTGGTGCAAAACGGCGCCGCACCCTTCCTCAGATGCGACAAAGACCCCAACATCGACCAAACCCGCGCAAGCGCGGCATCGGGCATTCAGAACGGCTTGGCAATCACCAGATAGATCACCCCGAGCAACAACAGCACCGGCAACTCATTGAACCAGCGCAGTGCGCGCGTCGACGGCAGTGCGCCACCGTTGGCATTGCGTTTGAGCCAGCGGCCGGCCCATATGAAATGGACCAGCAAGATGGTGACCAAAACCAGCTTGGCGTCGATCCAGTGCGTACCGGCGGTGACGTTCGGCAAGGCGGCAGGGAATACGCGCCACCCCTGCCACAGCACCAGTCCAAATACAAAGGCGATGCCGAACATGTTGTGGCCAAACTTGTACAAGCGCCGCCCCATCAATTGCAGACGCGCCTGCACCGCGGGCTCGTCGGCGACCTCGGCCAGGTTCACCAGGATGCGTGGCAGGTAGAACACCGTAGCCATCCAGGCGATGACAAACAGCAGGTGCAACGTCTTGATCAACAGATAGGTCATGGCGAAAACGGTCGGCCGCTGCAACACACAGCGCGGCGATGATACCGCGGACAACCAACCTCAATCCCGCGCCGGGCCGATACGTGCCAGCAGTGCCTGCAGCAATCGTTCCTGCCGCTGGGCATCGAGTGGCGCATTGTGTCGATCGGTCAACTGGAAAAAGTCCTCGACGCGCTCGCCGAAAGTGGCGATGCGCGCATCATGTACGCGCACGTCCTCGGCCAGCATCACCTGTGCCACCGCCGCCAGCAACCCCGGCCGGTCGGCACCCACCAGCGCGAGTTGGGTACGGCCGCCGGCCGCGTGGAAACTGATCTTGGGCGTCATCTGGAAATGCTTCTGGTGGCGCGACATGCCACGCTTGCTCGGCTGCACGCCGACCGATTGGGTCAGTGCGCGTTGCAGACGTTGCTGCAGCTCTCCGGCACGGGCGCTGTTGGCTGGTTGCTGGCTGTCCGCCTCGAGCAGCAGAAAGGTATCCAGCGCCATCCCGGTCGGTGAACTGAGGATGCGCGCCTCCATCACCGAAAAGCGCAAGCGATCCAGCACCGCCGTCACGGTGGCAAACAGGCCGTCCCGATCGGGCGTGTAGATGAACAGCTCGGTGCTGCCACGCACCGACAGCGGCTGCACCGCAACCAACGGCGACACGCCCGGCGCACGCAGGATCGCCCCGGTCTGCCAGGCGATCTGCTCGGATCGGTGACGCAGGAAGCTCAACTGCGGAAAATCGGCCCATACGCGCCTCACCTCCGCCTCGGCAAAACCCTCGTCTGCCAGCAGGGCCAGCGCATGCTCGCCACATTCGCGCATGCGCGCGTCGGCGTCGCGCGGCAGCTCGACGTCACTGCGCAACGCGTAGCGGGTGCTGGTGTACAGATCGGCCAGCAATCGGTCTTTCCAGCTGTTCCACAGCCGCGGGCTGGTGCCGATGATGTCGGCGATGGTCAGCAGGTACAGCTGGCCCAGTCGCTCGCGATCACCAGCCACTTCGGCAAACCGGTGCACCACCTCGGGATCGGTGATGTCCTGGCGTTGCGCGGTGGTGCTCATCAGCAAATGATGGCGCACCAGCCACGCGACCCGCTCGACATCGCCATGCGGCAAGCCAAGCCGGGTGCAGAACGCACGTGCATCCTGCTCGCCCAATATCGAATGGTCGCCGCCGCGGCCCTTGGCGATATCGTGGAACAGTGCCGCCAGCAACAGCACTTCCGGCTTGGGCAACTTGGCCCAGATCTCACAACCCTGGGGAAACTCGGTACGCGCGGCCGGATCGGCGAAGCGTGCCATGTTGCGCAACACGCGCAGGGTATGTTCGTCGACGGTGTACACATGGAACAGGTCGTACTGCATACGTCCGAACACCTTGCCGAATGCAGGCAGGATCGCCGCCAGCAGCCCGTGCCGGTTCATCCGCCACAACGCCTCCACCGCCGGTGCGCCGCGCCGCAACAGGCGCAGGAAAGCCGCCAGCACATCGTCATCGTGCGCCAGCGCGGCGCCGTGCGCGTCGGTAGCCTGATGGATGCGTCGCATGGTGTCGGCACTGAAGCCCCGTACGCCGGGCTGATCCAGCCGGGCGATGAAGATCTCCACCAGCGCGGCGGGCCGCTGCATGAACAAGTCCGGATCGCGCGCCGCCAGGCGTGCGCCGTAACGCACGAAGTCGGTGCCCACCGGCTGCTCTTCACCAGGCGGCTCCAGCATTTCCTCGAAGCGCTCGGCTACCTGTACACCCAACCGCTCGACCTGGCTGGCCGCACGGTAGTAACCCTGCATGAACTGTTCGACGCCCAGATTCTTCGCGTGTTCGTCCTCGAAACCCAGTCGCGCCGCCAGGCCTTGCTGGTAGTCGAACAGCAATCGCTCCTCGGCCCGACCGGCTTCCAGATGCAGGGCATAGCGATAGCGACGCAAGGTCGCCTCGGCCTGCTCCAGCTGAACTTGCTCGGCCGGATCGAGCAGGCCCTCGGCGACCATTTCGGAAAGGCCACCCGCTTGCGCCAGGCGCCGCCCCATCCAGCGCAGCGAGTCGAGCGTGCGCAGGCCGCCGGGCCCATCCTTGAGATTCGGCTCCAGGTTGTAGGCGGTATCGTCGTAGCGGGCATGCCGCGCATTGCGCTCGGCCAGTCGGGCGGCCAGGTATTCGCGCGGCGGCCACAGCGCGGGATCATGGACGATAGCGCGCAGTTGTGCGTCACACGCAGGATCACCCGCAAGCCGGCGCGCATCCAGCAGGCTGGTGAATACACTGGCGTCGTGTCCGGCCAGTTCCCGGCATTGCTCCGGCTCACGCACGGCATTGCCGACCTTCAGCCCGATGTCCCACAAGGTGGCGAAAAACTGCTCCAGCGCTCGCAACCGTGCAGGCGCCGGCGTGGTTACCAGTGCCAGCAGATCCACGTCCGAATACGGAAACAACAGGCCGCGCCCGAAGCCGCCCACGGCAAAAAGTGCGGTCCCGCTGACCTCGCCGAGGCAAGCCATCCATACGTGCGCGACCACCGCCGCCACCGAATCACCTCGTCGCCGCGCGAGCTCGCCGGCATCGGCACCGTCACGAAACGCGGTGGCCAGGGCCCGGTCGACGTCACCGAGCAATTGCCGCAATGCGCGGCGCGCATCGGTCGATACGCCCGATCGCGGCACCGCTACCGGCAGGCGCGGCAACCTTGGCAGGGCATGGACGGCGGGCGCTGGCGACATGACGTCAATAGCCTGTGTCAGAAGGGGCCTACTTGCGGGCGCTGCGGTTGCTCTCGTTCTTGCCCTTGGGCTTTTGCGATTCCCGATTCCCGATTCCCGGCCAAGGGCATCGCCCGCAGGCCGGCTGCCGTACGCGGCCAGGGTCGGTCAGGCATCGGGCCAGGGCGTGAGGATCTCGAAGCCGTCATCGGTCACCACCAGGGTGTGTTCCCACTGCGCCGACAACGAATGATCCTTGGTCACCACGGTCCAGCCATCCGGCAACTGGCGGGTGTGCGGCTTGCCGGCATTGATCATCGGCTCGACCGTGAAGGTCATGCCCTTCTTCAGCTCGATGCCGGTACCGGGCTTGCCATAGTGCAGCACCTGCGGTTCGTCGTGGTAGATCTTGCCGATGCCGTGCCCGCAGTACTCGCGCACCACCGAGAAGCCGGCAGCTTCAGCGTGCTGCTGGACCGCATGACCGACGTCGCCCAGGGTGGCGCCCGGACGCACGGCACGGATACCGCACATCATCGCCTCGAAGGCGGTGTCGACCAGTCGTTTGGCCAGTACCGACGGGGTGCCGGCGATGTACATGCGACTGGTATCGCCGTGCCAGCCATCCTTGATCACGGTCACGTCGATATTGACGATGTCACCATCCTTGAGCACCTTGCCCTCGTTCGGAATGCCGTGGCAGATGACGTGGTTGACCGAGGTGCACAGGGTCTTGGGGAAACCGTGATAGCCGATATTGGCGGGGATCGCCTTTTGCACGTTGACGATGTGTTCATAGGCCCGACGGTCGAGCTCTTCGGTGGTGACGCCGGGCCTGACATATTCTTTCAGCATCGCCAGCACTTCGGCCGCCAGCTTGCCGGCGACACGCATGCCTTCCAGATCTTCGGGGGATTTCAGGGTAATGGCCATGGATTCCACTCATATGGCGGCAGAATCTCCAGAAATCCAGTGACTTGCCGCGCTGCCGGCGAACCGGCTACAATTTCGGAGTTTTGCTGATCTGGTGCGACTGTTTTGGCAGCCGCCCGGGGCAAAGCGAACCGGGATTGTAGCGCCCCGCGATACAACAGCCCAAACCAACGCCACACACGCATCGGCACCGCCTTCGGGGTGCTGCGCCTCGCCCACCACCTGAATCGGGCCAGTCGCGGTCGAAGCCGGGGATGCGTGGAGGTCCCAACCCCAAGGTTTCGAAATCCGGAACCGACAACTGGAGTTACACCCATGGCCCAAGTCACCATGCGCCAGATGCTCGAAGCGGGCGTCCATTTCGGTCACCAGACCCGTTACTGGAATCCCAAGATGGCCCCGTACATCTTCGGCGCCCGCGGCAAGATCCACATCATCAACCTCGAGAAGACCCTGCCGTTGTTCACCGACGCGATGAACTTCCTGTCGGGCATGGCACAAAAACGCGGCACCATCTTGTTCGTCGGCACCAAGCGCTCGGCCCGCGAGCCGTTGGCCGAGGAAGCCGCACGTGCAGGCATGCCGTTCGTCACCTCGCGCTGGCTCGGCGGCATGCTGACCAACTTCCGCACCGTGAAACAGTCCGTTTCGCGGCTGAAAGAGCTGGAAGCGGCTGAAACCGACGGCAGCTTCGACAAGCTGGTCAAGCACGAAGTGCTGGCCCGCCGTCGCGAGCGCGACAAGCTGCAGGCCTCGCTGGGTGGCATCAAGGACATGAACCGCCTGCCCGACGCGCTGTTCGTGATCGACATCGGCCACGAGGACATCGCCGTGCAGGAAGCCAAGAAGCTCGGCATTCCGGTGATCGCCGTGGTCGACACCAACTACAACCCGGAGCTGGTCGACTACGCCATTCCGGGCAACGACGACGCGATCCGTGCGATCCAGCTGTACGCTCGCGCCGCTGCCGATGCGATCCTCGAAGGCAAGGCCGCCGCGCCGGCCGCCGCCCAGGGCGACGGCAACGACTTCGTCGAACTGGACGAGGAAGGCAACCCGGTCGCCAAGGTCGACCGCCCGCGCCGCGAGGCTGCACCGAAGAAAGGCGCCCCACGCCGCGACCATGGCCGCACCTCGCGTACCGACAGCGCCCCGGCCAAGTAAGTGCTGCGGCGGCGAACCCTGACCGCCGCCAGGCCCTGCCTCAAGATCAACGCGCAACGGCGCTCGTTCGCTGTTGCGCCATCCAAAGCATTGGAGATGTACCGATGAGCAATGTTTCCGCCCAACTGGTGAAGGAGCTGCGTGAGCGGTCCGGCGCCGGCATGATGGAATGCAAGAAGGCCCTGGTCGAGAACAACGCCGACCTCGATGCCGCGATGGAGTGGCTGCGCAAGTCCGGCCTGGCCAAGGCCGACAAGAAAGCCAGCCGCATCGCCGCCGAAGGCCGTATCGTGACCGCCCACACCAAGGGCAAGGCCGTGCTGGTCGAAATCAACTGCGAAACCGATTTTGTCGGCAAGGATGCCAGCTTCCTGAAGTTCAGTGACGCGGTCGCCGAGGTCGCGCTGAAATCCGGCGCTACCGACACCGAAGCCCTGAAGGCCGCCACCTATCCGGGCGGCGGCACCGTCGAGGACGCCGCCAAGGCCCTGGTCGCCACCATCGGCGAGAAGATCGATGTGCGCCGCATGGCCCGCGTCGAGAACGATGGCGTGATTGGAAACTACATCCATAGCGGTCGCATCGGCGTGCTGGTGGCGCTCAAGGGCGGTTCCGAGGAACTGGCCAAGGGTATCGCCATGCACGTGGCCGCCATGAACCCGGCGTATGTCCGCGCCGAAGACGTACCGGCCGACTTCATCGCCAAGGAAAAGGAAATCGCGCTGAGCCTGATGTCGGACAAGGACAAGGCCAAGCCGGCCGAGATCCTCGAAAAGATCATCAGCGGCAAGATCCACAAGATCGTTTCCGAAGTCACCCTGCTCGGCCAGGCTTACGTGCTCGACACCGGCATGACCGTGGCCGACGCACTGAAGAAGGAAGGCGCCGACGTGATCTCGGTGGTTCGCCTGGCCGTGGGCGAGGGCATCGAGAAGGCGGAAGAGGACTTTGCCGCCGAAGTGATGAAGCAGGCCGGCCTGAGCTGATCGGGAAGACCGGCCTTCCATGGCCGGCCGGTTCGGAAAGAGCGATGCTTCGAGGGAAGGGCCGCGGGAAACCGTGGCCCTTCTCGTTCCTGGGGCGAACGTTCGATGATCAGGACGCCGGATTTCTCGCTCTTACCCACCCACGGTGCCCCGGTCGCCTCCACTCTCCGCTACAATGCGCCGGTTTGCCACACACAATCCGGAGACCCGATGAGCGACCAGCCCAAGTACCACCGCATTCTGCTCAAGCTCTCCGGCGAGGCGCTGATGGGCGAGGCCGACTACGGCATCGACCCGAAAGTGATCGGCCGGCTGGCCGATGAGATCATCGAGGTGCAGCGCACCGGCGTGCAGATCGGCATCGTGATCGGCGGCGGCAACATCTTTCGCGGCGCCGGGCTGGCGGCGGCGGGCATGGATCGGGTCACCGGCGACCACATGGGCATGCTGGCGACCGTGATGAATGCGCTGGCGATGGCCGACGCGATCGAGAAGCGTGGCGGCTATGCGCGCGTGATGAGCGCCATCCAGATCCACGACGTGGCCGAGGACTACATCCGGCGCCGTGCGATCCGGCATATCGAAAAGGGCCGCATCGTGCTGTTCGCCGCCGGCACCGGCAATCCGTTCTTCACCACCGACTCGGCGGCGGCCCTGCGCGCGGTGGAGATCGGCGCCGATCTGGTGCTGAAGGCGACCAAGGTCGATGGCGTGTACACCGCCGACCCCGCTTGCAACGCCGACGCCACCCGCTACGAACGGCTCACCTATGGCGACGTGATCCAGCGCAACCTGCAGGTAATGGACACTGCCGCCATTGCGCTGTGCCGCGACCACGGCATGCCACTGCGCATCTACGACATGACCATGCCGGGCAACTTGATGCGGATCATGCGGGGCGAGGCGATCGGCACCCTGGTTGCCTGAAAGCACAATCACCCGGCGACGGGCGCCGCGGCAGTCACTGCTATAATCGAGCGTTGCCAGATTCAACGGGGAACGACACATGCTCAACGACATCAAGAACGATGCGCGGACTCGCATGAGCAAGAGCATCGACTCGCTCAAACACGACCTCACGCGCATCCGTACCGGCCGCGCCAGCACCTCGTTGGTCGATCACATCAAGGTGTCCTATTACGGTGCCGACGTGCCACTGTCCCAGGTGGCCTCCGTGACGCTGGCAGACTCGCGCACCATCAACATCACACCATGGGAAAAGACCATGGTGGCGCCGATCGAGAAGGCTCTGATGGCCTCCGACATCGGCATCACGCCGACCACCGCCGGCACCGTGATCCGGTTGAACATGCCGGCCCTCACCGAGGATCGCCGCAAGGAACTGGCCAAACTCGTCGGTCACGAGGGCGAGAACGCGAAGGTTGCGATTCGCAACGTGCGCCGCGACGCCTTGCAGCAGACGAAGGACCTGCTCAAGGAGAAGCTGATCACCGAGGACGACGATCGCCGCTTCGACGATGAAATCCAGAAGCTCACCGACCGGGCCGTCAAGGACATCGACGCGGTGGTCAAGGCCAAGGAAGAGGAGCTGATGACCTTTTGATAATGGAGCGGTCCGGAACCAGTGCCGCCCATGCATCCACGCAAACCGTCGTGGCGGACCCGCACGGCGGTTCGACGCCGTTTTCGCCCTCTGACAGGAGCTGGCACGATGGGCACCTGTCGCTGGGCCGCGGAAATCAAAGCGCATGACAGGCAACGCCAACGCCAACCGGGTTCCACGCCACATCGCCATCGTGATGGACGGCAACGGACGCTGGGCCAGGGCCAGGCACCGGCCACGCAGCTTCGGCCACAACGCCGGGCGCAAGGCGGTGCGCGAGGTGGTCGAGGCGTGCCTGCGCGAAGGGGTGCGTGTGCTGACCCTGTTCGCCTTCTCCAGCGAAAACTGGCAGCGGCCGCAGGACGAGGTCAGCGCCCTGATGGGACTGTTCCTGCGCGCGCTGGACAAGGAGGTGGATGAACTGCACGGCCACGGCGTACGCCTGCGCTTCATCGGCGACCTGTCTGCGTTCGACGAGCCGCTGCGCAAACGGATGCAGGCGGCGGTGGCCCACACCGCCGGCAATGACGCGTTGCACATGAACGTGGCGGTGAGCTATGGCGGCCGCTGGGACATCGTGCAAGCCAGTCGCCAGGCCGCCGCCGCCGTGGCCCGAGGCGAGCTGCGCGCCGAGGAAATCGACGAGGCGTGGTTGGGTCAGTGGATGAGCCTGGCCGAGCTGCCACCGCTGGACTTGTTCATCCGCACCGGCGGCGAACGCCGCATCAGCAACTTCCTGCTGTGGCAGGTCGCCTACGCCGAGCTGTACTTTACCGACACCTTGTGGCCCGATTTCGACCAGGCTTGCCTGCGCGAGGCCATCGAAGACTATGCTCACCGGGAGCGCCGCTACGGCCGCACCAGCGAACAGGTCGCCATCGTTCCCTAGAGGATTCCCATGCTGCTTCAGCGCATTCTCACCGCCCTGGTGCTCGCGCCGCTGACCATCCTGCTCATCCTGCTGCCGAGTACCGGCATCTTCGGGGCGATCGTGGCCGTGGCGTTCCTCGCCGCCTGGTGGGAATGGGCGCAGCTCAGCGGCTTGCACAATCGCGGCGGGCGCATCGCGCTGCTGGTGATCGCGGCCGGCGTGTTCATCCTGCTCTGGCTTGCCCAAGGCACCGCCTGGGTGCCTTGGTTGCTGGCGGCCGGCGTGGCTTGGTGGCTGCTGGCGTGCCTGTGGCTGCGCCGTTTTGCCTACGCCGCGGCGCCGACCCCCGAGAACCTGGTGCTGAAGTTGATTGCCGGCGCGTTCGTGATCTTCCCGGCCTGGGTGGCGCTGGTCGACATTCACGGCCGGGAGCCGAACGGTCACTGGTGGGCCCTGCTGGCGGTATTGATCGTATGGGCCTCGGACATCGGCGCCTATACCAGTGGCCGGACCTTCGGCAAGCGGAAACTGGCGCCGCAGATCAGCCCCGGCAAGACCTGGGCGGGTGCCTACGGGGCCGTGGTGGCGGGGGTACTGGTGGCGGTGGCAGGCGGCTGGCTGCTCGGCGTACACGGCAGCGCGCTGCTGGGCCTGGCCGCGCTGGCGTTGATCACCGTGGCGGTGGCGGTCGTCGGCGACCTGTTCGAAAGCCTGATGAAACGGCATGCCCGGGTGAAGGACTCGGGCAGCATCTTTCCGGGCCACGGCGGCTTGATGGACCGGCTGGACAGCGTGTTCGCGGCGCTGCCGGTGTTCGCCGCCGGCCTGTGGCTGCTGGAGTTGTGACGATGCGCAACGTCGCCGTGCTTGGTGCCACCGGCTCGATCGGCGGCAGCACGCTGGATGTCATCGCCCGACATCCGGAACAGTTCCGCGCCACCGTGCTCACCGCGCACCGGCGCGTCGACACGTTGGTCGACTTGTGTGTGCGACATCGGCCGGAACTGGCAATCATCGCCGATCCGGCACGGGAATCCGAACTGGCGCACGGCCTCGCTGCGGCCGGAGTGCGCTGCGAAGTGGCCAGCGGCCCCGCCGCACTGGTGGGCGCGGCCGCGAGCGCCTTGTGCGACACGGTGGTGGCGGCGATCGTCGGCGGCGCCGGGCTGGAATCCACCCTGGCCGCCGCCCGTGCCGGCAAGCGCCTGCTGCTGGCCAACAAGGAATCCATCGTGATGGCCGGCCCGCTGCTGCTGGAGGCCATGGCGGCCGGCGGCGGCACGCTGATCCCGGTCGACTCCGAGCACAACGCACTGTTCCAGTGCCTGCCGGGCGGCAGGCCCGGGCTGGCCCGCAACGGCGTGCGGCGATTGATCCTGACGGCCTCCGGCGGCCCGTTCCGAGGCCTCACCCGTGCCGATCTGGCCAGCGTCACGCCGGACCAGGCCTGCAAGCATCCGAACTGGGTGATGGGCCGCAAGATCTCGGTCGACTCGGCCACCCTGATGAACAAGGGGCTGGAAGTGATCGAGGCGCATCACCTGTTCGCGGCGCCGGCCGAAGCCATCGAGGTAATGGTGCACCCGCAAAGCCTGATCCACTCGATGGTCGAATACGTCGATGGCTCGGTGTTGGCCCAGTTGGGCAACCCGGACATGCGCACCGCGATCGCCCATGCGCTGGCGTGGCCGGACCGGATCGAGTCCGGAGTATCGCCGCTGGATCTGGCCCGCAGCGCCGCATTGCAGTTCGAAGCGCCCGATACGGTGACTTTTCGTTGCCTGGCGCTGGCGTTCCAGGCGCTGCGCGCCGGCGGCGATGCGCCAGCCGTGCTGAGCGCTGCCAATGAAGTGGCGGTGGAGGCTTTCCTGGCCGGTACGCTGGCCTTCCTGTCGATCGCCGACGTGGTCGAGACCGTGCTTGCGGAACTGCCGGCGCAGGCCGTGGTCGATATCCCTACCCTGCTCGAACGCGATCAGCTGGCCCGTGAGGCCGCCGGGCGCGTGTTGCGCAATGCTTGCTGATATTCTTGCCTTGATGACTTTCCGCTCCGGTACTTGATGACTTCCTTTTTCGGCTCTGTGTTCTGGTTGCTGGTCACGCTTGGCGTGCTGGTAACCTTCCATGAATTTGGCCACTACTGGGTCGCGCGCCGCTGTGGGGTCAAGGTGCTGCGCTTCTCGGTCGGCTTCGGCAAGGCGATCTGGAAACGTGTGGGCCGCGACGGCACCGAATACTGGATCGCCGCGATCCCGCTGGGCGGCTACGTGAAGATGCTCGATGCCCGCGAAGGTGAGGTCGACCCGGCGCTGCGCGACCAGGAGTTCACCGGCAAGTCGGTGTGGAAGCGCATCGCCATCGTGGCGGCCGGGCCGGGCTTCAATGTGATCTTCACCATCGCGGCGCTGTGGCTGATGTTCATGCTCGGGCGCAGCGACTTCGCGCCGATCGTGACTGCCACGCCGCAGAGCATGGCGGCCGAAGCCGGCATCCAGCCGGGCGACCGGATCATCAGCGTGAACGGGCGTGACGTGTCCACCTGGAGCGACTCGATGGATGCCATCGGCAACGCCTTGCTGGCGTTGACTCCGGTACCGCTGACCGTGAGCGACCGTGACGGCCGGATCCGCGAGGTGCTGCTGCCGCTGAACCAGTTGCCCGCCGGCAAGCCGATTGACCAATATTTCGCCAAGCTCGGCCTGCGCCTGGCACCGCCACCGGCAATCGCCGGCACCGTGAAGCCTGGCCAACCCGCAGCACTCGCCGGCATCCAGAATGGCGACCGGATCGTCAGCGTGGATGGCCAGCCGGTGATCGACTTCGACCATTTGGGCAAGCTGGTGCAGACCAGCGCCGCCAAGTCGCCGAAACTGTCCATCGTGGTGCATCGACAGGGCAGGCCGATAACCCTCGACGCAACCGCCAAATGGGAGTCGCTGGGCGGGCAACCGGCGAAATGGATGCTCGGGATTGCACCACCCAGGTCGGAACCGGCCATCGTGCAGTACGGCCCGGTCAAGGCATTCGGTGCGGCACTCACCACCACCTGGCGCAATACCCGGCAGACCTTCAGCATGATCGGCGAGATGATCAGCGGCCAGGCATCGACCAAGAACATTTCCAGCGTGATCGGGATTGCCCAGTACGCCAATGCTTCCGCACAAATGGGGCTGGCCTGGTTCCTGCAGTTCCTGGCAATGGTCTCGCTGAGCCTGGCGATCTTGAACCTGCTGCCAATCCCGGTTCTGGACGGCGGACACCTGCTGTATTATCTGATCGAGCTGGTCAAGGGTAGCCCGGTCAGCGAGCAGGCGATGGCCATCGGCCAGTACATCGGTTTGGTGCTGCTGTTCAGCCTGATCGGGTGGACGCTCTTCAACGACATCCAGCGTACCTTGCTGTCGTGATGCGGAGCGCCATCGTCCTCGACCCGGCGACTGGCCAGTCCGTGCCACCCACGCTTGCATGGGTTGGCACGACCGACAACGCATTCCGATGGAGTGCGGTACTTTTTTCGCGGCAGGGTTCGTCCCTGCCGCATGCGTTGATGGAGCGGCCACGCTGGCCGTTCCATTGAAATAACCCAACGGAATCGATGATGAAGCGTATCGCGGCGCTGATCCTGCTTGCCTCCCTCACCGCCAATGCGTTTGCGTTCGAGCCCTTCGTGGTCTCGGACATCCGCATCGACGGCCTCAACCGCATCTCGGCCGGCACGGTATTCAACTACCTGCCGGTAAGCAAAGGGGACCGGCTCACCAACGCCGAGGCCCAGCGCGCCATCCGTGCGTTGTACCAGACCAAGTTCTTCAGCGATGTGGAATTCGATCGCGACGGCGACATCCTGGTGATCAAGGTGGTCGAGCGACCGTCCATCGCCAAGTTGACCATCCGTGGCAACAAGGACATCAAGACCGACGACCTGAAGAAGGGCCTCAAGCAGACCGGCATCGCCGAGGGCGAAACCTTCGACCGCCTGGCCATCGACGGCGTGCAGCAGGAACTGATCCGGCAGTACTACAACCGCGGCAAGTACAACGTTTCGGTCGAACCGCACGTCACCCAGCTCGATCGCAACCGCGTCGCCATCGACATCGAGATCCGCGAAGGCAAGGCCGCCAGGATCGCGGAAATCAACATCCTCGGCAACCAGACCTTCACCGACAAGGAAATCCGCGAAGATTTCGAGTCCGGCACGCACAACCTGATGTCCTGGTACTCCAAGAACGACCAATACTCCCGCGAGAAGCTTTCCGGCGACCTGGAAAAGCTGCAGTCGCACTACATGGACCGCGGCTACGCGGATTTCGGTGTGGATTCCACCCAGGTGGCGATCTCGCCGGACAAACGCAACATGTATATCGACGCCAGCATCAAGGAGGGCGAAATCTACACGGTCACCGACGTCAAGCTGCTTGGCGATCTGGTGCTCCCCGAGTCGGCCATGCGCAGGCTCGTGTTCGTCAAGGACGGCGACATCTTCAATCGCAGCGCCATCGAGGCCAGCAGCAAGGCGATCAAGTCGGTGCTGGCCAATATCGGCTACGCCTACGCCAAGGTCACCCCGATCCCGAAGCTGGATAAGGACAAGCACACGGTCGACCTGACCATGTACGTCGAGCCGGGCCAACGCGTGTATGTACGGCGCGTGGTGTTCTCCGGCAACACCAAGACCGAGGACAATGTGCTGCGCCGCGAAATGCGCCAGCTCGAGGGTTCGATCTACTCGCAGGCCGCAGTCGACCGCTCCAAGATCCGCCTGCAGCGGCTGGGTTACTTCAAAACTGTCGAGATCGACAAGAAACTGGTACCAGGCAGCCAGGACCAGGTCGACGTCACGGTCAAGGTCGAGGAGCAGGCCGCTGGCAGCTTGCAGCTCGGCATCGGCTATTCACAATACGACGGCATCATCCTCAACGCCTCGCTGAGCCAGAACAACCTGTTTGGCAGCGGCGACAGCTTCACCATCAGCGGCTCGCGCAGCACCTACGATGAGAGTTTCGGGGTCAGTTACTACAATCCCTACCTGACCGACAACGGCATCGGCATCGGCTACAGTGCCAGCTACTCCAAAACCGACTACGGCGATACCGACTTCGCCAACTACAGCACCAGCGCCAAGGGCTTCTCCAGCTATCTGGGCATCCCGATCAGTGAAACGGACAGCTTGCGCGCAGGCCTGGGCATCAGCAGCAACAAGGTCAATCTCTATCCGGGCTACACCCCACTGGAGCTGATCGACTACCAGAATCAAATCGGCAACGAGACGATCCACTCGTGGACGGCCACGCTGGGCTGGAAGCACGATACCCGCAACAGTTACTGGGCACCCACCCGCGGCGGCGTGCTGTCGGCCCAGACCGACGTCATCCTGCCGGGCTCCACCGTGCAGTACTGGAAACTCATGCTCGAGGCCAACCATTACTGGCCGATCGGCAAGGGCTTCGTGCTGTATCTCGATGGCCAGGTCGGTTATGGCGAGACCTACGGCAACAACGGCATCAGCGACGATGAGTTCGATGCCCTGAAGGCCACCACCGAAGCCCAGCGGCAGGTTTACCAGCCCGACTACGTGATGGAGGACATGCGCAACGACTTCCCGTTCTTCTCCAACTTCTTCTCTGGCGGCGTGCGCGACGTGCGCGGCTTCCAGGACAATAGCCTCGGGCCGCGTGCCTGCATCGACGGCAGCACCCCCGACAGCAAGGGCATCTGCGCCGATGGCTACTATGCGCAACCGATCGGTGGCTCCTTCAAGGTGTTGGGCACGGCCGAGTTGTATCTGCCGCTGCCGTTCCTGAAGGACATCAACACGGCGCGCGTCTCGCTGTTCACCGATGTCGGCAACGTCTACAAGGATTACCAGAGCTTCGACGCCAGCACCCTGCGCGCCTCGGCCGGCATCTCGCTGCACTGGCAGGCCCCGATCGGTCCGCTGATCATCAGCCTGGCGGTGCCGTTCCGTTCGCAACCGTCGGACGGCCGCTACGAGGAACGCGTCCAGTTCACCTTCGGCAGCCAGTTCTGAATACAGGCAACCGTAGACGGGGAGATTCCCGCGGAACTTCCCCGGGACAGGCCGGATGGTGGCGATACCGCGCTTTCGTTTCTTCGGCCAGGCACGCTGCGCCATGCAGCATCACGCCCTACAATGGCGCGCACTGTCCGGAGCTGGCATGAATGCAATCTACTATTCGGTGGCCGAACTGGCCGAGCGATTCGACCTCGACGTCCAGGGTGATGCTGCGCGTGTGGTGCGCGGTGTCGGCACCCTTGCCGGTGCCGATGCGGACGAACTGAGCTTCCTGTCCAACAGCAAATACACCGCCCAGTTGGCATCCACCCGCGCCGGCGTGGTGGTAGTGCGCCGGGAGGACCTCGCCGACTGCCCGACCACTGCCCTGATCGCGAAGGACCCATACGTGGCCTATGCCCGGATCGCCGCCCTGTTTGAACGTCTTCCCGCCGCGCCCGCGGGCATCCACCCCAGCGCGGTGGTCTCGGCGGCGGCACGGGTGAGCGACAGCGCCAGCATCGGCCCGTGCTGCGTGATCGAAGCAGGCGCGGTAATCGGGGACGGCGCCATGCTGGGCCCGCACTGCATCATCGGTGAAGACTGCACGGTCGGCGCGCAATCACGACTGGTGGCACGGGTGACACTGGTGACCCGGGTAACACTGGGGCGGCGCGTGCTGGTGCATCCGGGTGCGGTGATCGGCTCGGACGGATTCGGCCTCGCCTTCGACCGCGAGGCCGGCGACCAGGGCGGCTGGGTCAAGCTGCCGCAGCTCGGCGGCGTGCGCATCGGCGACGATTGCGAGATCGGCGCCAACACCACGATCGACCGCGGCGCGCTGGAGGATACCGTGCTGGAGGAAGACGTGCGGCTGGACAACCAGATTCAGATCGCCCACAACGTGCACGTCGGCGCGCATACCGCCATGGCCGGCTGCGCCGCCGTGGCGGGCAGCGCCAAGATCGGCCGTTACTGCATGATCGGTGGCAATGCCGGCGTGCTCGGCCATCTCGAACTGGCCGACCGGGTCACCATCACCGCCAAGAGCCTGGTCACACATTCCATCCGCGAATCCGGCGAATATTCATCGGGAGTGCCCCTGCAGGACAACCGCCAATGGCGGAAGAATGCGGCACGCTTCAAACATCTGGACGAGTACGCGCGTCGTCTGTCGGCGCTGGAGAAGGGCTTTGACAATGAATGACTACAGCGACTTCATGACCTTGCCGATCGATGTGGTGCAAATCCAGGAATTGCTGCCGCATCGCTACCCGTTCCTGCTGGTGGATCGGGTAGTGGAAATCGAGCCCGATGTCAGCGTGGTCGCGCTGAAGAATGTAACCATCAACGAACCGTTCTTCCAGGGCCATTTCCCCGGTCATCCGGTGATGCCCGGCGTGCTGCTCATCGAAGCCATGGCACAGGCCGCCGGCCTGCTGACCCAGATCAGCCGGCACATGAAGGGCGACCGGGTCAGTCCGCTGTTCTATCTGGTCAAGGTGGACAACGCGCGTTTCAGCGCGCCAGTGGTTCCCGGTGATCAGGTGCGCATGGAGGTAAGAATGAAGCGGCTGGTGCGCGGCATGGGACTGTTCCTGGCGCAATCGCTGGTTGATGGGAAGGAAGTGGCCAGCTGCGAGCTGATGTGTGCCGCGAGGTCGGATAAATGATCCATCCCAGCGCACTGGTTGACCCTTCTGCCGTCATCGGCACCAATGTCAGCATTGGCGCCTTCAGCGTGATCGGCCCGGACGTGGAGATCGGCGACGGTACGGTGATCGGGCCACACGTGGTGATCGAAGGCCCCGCCCGGATCGGCCGCGACAACCGGATCACCCAGTTCGCCTCGCTCGGCGGTGATCCGCAGGACAAGAAGTGGCGGGGCGAGCGCACCGAGCTGGTGATCGGCGACCGCAACCTGATCCGCGAATTTGTCACCATCAATCGCGGCACCGGCGACGGTGGCGGCATCACCCGCCTCGGCGACGACAACTGGGTGCTCGCCTATGTGCACATCGCCCACGACTGCCGGATCGGCAACCACGTCGTGTTCTCCAACTACTCGGCCTTGGCCGGGCACGTGCAGATCGGCGACTGGACCATCCTCTCCGGCTATTCCGGTGTGCACCAGTTCTGCAAGGTCGGCGCGCATGCCTTCATCGGCATGGGCTGTCTGGTCGGCCATGACGTTCCGCCGTTCGTGATGATGGCCGACGAGCAGCAAGGCCGTCCGCGCGGCATCAACAGCGAGGGCCTCAAGCGACGCGGTTTCGACGCCACCCGCATCGCGGCGATCAAGCGCGCCTACCGTACCTTGTACATGGCGGGCTTGTCGCTGCCCGAGGCACGCGAGAAACTCGCCGAGCAGGGCCGCGAGAGCGAGGACGTGCGTGCCATGCTGGAGTTCCTCGACCACAGCGAGCGGTCACTGGCGCGGTAGGCCGGGCATCGGGAATGGGAAATCGGCAATGGTCAACAGCCAAGGCACAAAGCAGAGCGACATCAGCGCACCCGCCGCGCCAACGACGCCATGACCGTGACCGATCCGCCACCGCCGGACCATGAGGCCACCGCGACTCCGCATTCCCGACTGCCCGTTCCCGGCTCCCCGATAATCGCCATCCTCGCCGGTGAGGACTCCGGCGACCAGCTCGGCGCAGAGCTCGTGGCCGCACTGCGACTGCGCTACCCGCAGGCCCGGTTCGTCGGCATCGGCGGTCCGCGCATGCAGCGCGAAGGTTTCGAATCCTGGTACGACATCCGCGAACTGTCACTGTTCGGTTTCAGCGAAGTGATCCGCCATCTGCCGCGGCTGCTGCGGCTGCGGCGCTCGCTGGTAACGCGATTGCTGGCGACCAGGCCTGCGGTTGTAGTCGGCATCGATGCGCCGGATTTCAACCTGGGAGTGGAGCGCCGCCTGAAGGCGGCGGGCCTGTGTACCGTGCATTACGCCAGCCCTTCTGTCTGGGCCTGGCGTGAAAAGCGCGCCAGGAAGATCGGGCGCAGCGCCCACCGCGTGCTCTGCCTGTTTCCGATGGAACCGGCCATCTACGCAAGGCACGGCATCGACGCACGCTTCGTCGGCCACCCACTGGCCGATCGATTTGCGCTGGTGGCCGATCGCGTCGGCGCACGTGAGGCGATGCAACTGCCGCAACAGGCGCCGGTGCTGGCCGTGCTGCCGGGCAGCCGCTTGTCCGAGGTGAGGCGGCTGGGAACAATTTTCCTCGAGGCGGCCAGGCAGGTCGCCACTGCCCTGCCCGGGCTGCGCATAGTGATCCCCGCGGCCAACCCACGCGTGCACGCACGACTGCAGGAATTGCTCAGCGCGAGCCCGGCCAATGCATCGGCACCGCTGCTGCTGGACGGTCAGGCACACGAAGCCATGCTGGCCGCCGACGTGGTGCTGCTGGCGTCCGGTACCGCCACGCTGGAGGCCATGCTGGCGAAGCGGCCGATGGTGGTGGGCTATCGGGTGAGTCCCGCCAGCTACCGCATCGCCCGTGCGCTGAAGATGGTGACGACCGACGTGTACTCCCTCCCGAATATCCTGGCCCGGGCCGGCGGTCTGGGCCGCGAGCTGCTGGTACCCGAGTTGATGCAGGACCATTGCACCGCGGCAAACCTGGCTGCCGCCACGCTGGCCCTGTTCAAGGACAGCGAGCGACGCGGCAGGATCGTCGCAGCCTTCGAACACCTGCATCAGGAACTGCGCGGGGGGCTGGAAGGGCAGGCGGGCGATCGCGCAGCGGCGGCGATTGCGGAGCTGATCGAGGATCGGGGGCCTGCCTATGGATGAGTTTCCGGCGAGCACCCGCCGCTCTCCCCGATCCGATCCGCCCGAAGGAGAAGCGGCGAATGCAAGAAGCGTGGAATCTCATGGGAGCGAAACGCCTTGCATTGCAGGCGTGGACGAGGCCGGACGCGGCCCGCTGGCCGGGCCACTGGCGGTGGCCGCAGTCATGCTCGACCCGGCTCGTCCGATCATCGGGCTGAATGACTCGAAAAAGCTCAGCGAAAAACGCCGCGAGGCGCTCTATCCACAGATCGTCACGCGCGCGCTGGCATACTGCATCGTACTGATCGAACCGGACGAGATCGACCGGTTGAACATCTTCCAGGCCACCATGACCGGGATGAGCCGCGCCGTCCGTGGCCTCGCTCCCGCCGCGGTCGGAGCGTTGATCGACGGCAACCAGCTGCCGAGGGACTTGCCCTGCCCTGCCCGTGCCATCGTCGGCGGCGATGCGCTGGAACCGGCGATCGGCGCGGCCTCGATCCTGGCCAAGGTCACCCGCGACCGCCTGATGGTGGAAATGGATACGATCCACCCCGGCTACGGATTCGCCGTGCACAAGGGTTACCCGACCGCCGCGCACCTCGCGGCATTGAAGCAGTTGGGACCGTGCCCCCAACATCGTCGCAGTTTTGCACCAGTGCGCGCCTTACTGGCTTGATGGCGGCGCCGGACCGATGCGCGCAAAGTGACCCGATGTCAATCTTGCCGCTACCCCCGGCGCCGGGTAGCCTGCGGGGATACCGCACGTAGACCGGCATGACCGTCAGCTATACCCACCTGCACCTGCACAGCGAATATTCGCTGGTCGATTCGACCATCCGCATCAAGGCGCTGGTCGCCGCCTGCCTGCGCGATGGCATTCCGGCGGTGGCGCTGACCGACGAATGCAACATGTTCGCGCTGGTGAAGTTCTACAAGGCCTGCAATGCGGCCGGGATCAAGCCGATCGGCGGCTGCGACCTGCAAATCTCGACAGCGGACGATCCGCGTCCCTGGCGACTCACCCTGCTGTGCCAGGATCGCGGGGGCTACCTCAACCTGTCGCGGCTGGTCTCGCGCGCCTGGCAGGAAGGCCAGCACGGCGGCCATGCGCTGGTCGAGGCTGACTGGTTGCAGGGCGAGGCCTGCAGTGGGTTGATCGCCCTGCTCGGCCGCGACAGCGAGGTCGCCCGTGTGGCCCTGAACCAGGGTGGCGACGCCGCGCTGGAGAAGCTGCGACCCCTGGCGCAACTGTTCCCGGACCGGCTGTACCTCGAGCTCACCCGTTGCGGCCGCAACGGCGAGGAGGAGTGGAATGCCGCCGCATTGGCGCTGGCTGCAGGACTCGGCCTGCCGGTCCTGGCCAGCAACGACGTGCGTTTCCTCAAACAGGACGACTTCGACGCGCACGAGGCGCGCGTGTGCATCAATCAGGGGCGTGTGCTGGCCGACCCCAGGCGTCCACGCGAGTACACCGACCAGCAGTACCTGAAGACGCCGGCAGAAATGGCCAGGCTGTTCGCCGACCTGCCCGAGGCACTGGAAAACACGGTCGAACTGGCCCGCCGCTGCACCCTGGAACTGCAGTTCGGCACCTACTACCTGCCCGATTTCCCGGTGCCGGCAGGCCATGACCTGAACAGCCACATCCGTGAGCTCTCGCAACTGGGCCTGCGCGAACGCCTGGCCAATGCACCGCTGGCCGCGAACCACACCCTGGGCGACTACGAGGCACGGCTGGAACGCGAGCTGGATGTCATCATCGAGATGGAGTTCCCCGGCTACTTCCTGATCGTGGCGGACTTCATCAACTGGGCCAAGCAGCACGGCATCCCGGTCGGCCCCGGCCGCGGTTCCGGGGCCGGCTCACTGGTCGCCTGGGCACTGAAGATCACCGATCTCGACCCGCTGCAGTTCGACCTGCTGTTCGAACGCTTCCTGAACCCCGAACGCGTGTCGATGCCCGACTTCGACATCGACTTCTGCATGGATCGGCGCGACGAGGTGATCGACTACGTCGCGCGCAAATATGGCCGCGACAAGGTCAGCCAGATCATCACCTACGGCTCGATGGCCGCCAAGGCCGTGTTGCGCGATTCCGGCCGCGTACTTGGCATGCCGTACGGCCAGGTCGACCGGCTTGCCAAGATGGTACCGCCACGACCGCTCGACCTGACCCTGTCCGACGCACTGGGACGCTCGGAAAAATCGAAGAAGGAGCCCGATCGGGTCGTCCGGGAATTCTGCGAGGCCTACGAACAGGACGAGGAGGCGCACGCGCTGATCAACCTTGCGCTCAAGCTGGAAAACCTCACCCGCAACGCCGGCAAACACGCCGGAGGCGTGGTGATCGCACCCACCCCGCTGACCGACTTTGCCCCGCTGTACTGCGAAGCCGGCGGCGGCGGCGTGGTGACCCAGTACGACAAGGATGATGTCGAGGCCGTCGGCCTGGTGAAGTTCGACTTCCTCGGCCTGCGCACGCTGACGATCATCGACTGGGCGGTGAAGGCGATCAACCGGCGTCGCGCGAAGGCCGGTGAACCGGCGCTGGACATCTCGCAACTTCCGCTGGATGACCCCAAGCCCTACGAATTGCTGAAGAAGGCGCAAACGGTCGCGGTGTTCCAGCTCGAGTCTTCCGGCATGCAGCGCATGCTGAAAGATGCCATGCCTGACCGCTTCGAGGACATCATTGCGCTGGTCGCGCTGTACCGCCCCGGTCCGATGGACCTGATCCCCAGCTTCATCGCACGCAAGCACGGCCGCGAGGCGGTGGAATACCCCGACCCACGCGTCGAACCGATCCTGAAAGAGACCTACGGCATCATGGTCTACCAGGAGCAGGTGATGCAGATGGCGCAGATCGTTGGCGGCTACACGCTCGGCGGCGCCGACCTGCTGCGCCGTGCCATGGGCAAGAAGAAAGTCGAAGAGATGGTCAAGCACCGCGCCATCTTCCGCGAGGGCGCCGCGAAGGCCGGCCTGTCCGGCGAGAAGGCCGATTCGATTTTCGACCTCATGGAAAAGTTCGCCGGCTACGGCTTCAACAAATCGCATGCGGCGGCCTATGCGCTGGTTTCCTACCAGACCGCCTGGCTCAAGGCGCACTATCCCGCCGAATTCATGGCCGCCACGATCTCCGCGGACATGGACAACACCGACAAGGTGGTGACCTTCCTCAACGAGGCTCGTGCATTGGGCATCGCGGTGCAGCCGCCCGACGTCAATGTCTCCGAATACATGTTCGTGGCGATCGAACCCGGAGTCATCCAGTACGGCCTTGGTGCGATCAAGGGCGTCGGCCATGGTGCATGCGAGGCCATCGTCGCCGAACGTGCGCATGGACGCTATGCGGACCTGGCCGACTTCTGTCGCCGGGTCGATCCGGCCAGGCTCAACCGGCGCGTGCTGGAAGCGCTGATCCTCGCCGGCGCGCTGGATGCGCTGGCCGCCAACCGCGCCAGCCTGATGCTGCAGTTGCCGGACGCGATCAAGGCTGCCGAGCAGCAGTTGCGTGATCGGCAATCCGGTCAGAACGACATGTTCGGAGCCGCAATGGGCAGCGCCACGCCGGTGTTCCAGATCGATCTGCCCACGGCGCCGGAGTGGCCGCTGGAGCAGCGGCTGCAAGGCGAGCGCGATACGCTTGGCCACTACCTTTCCGGCCATCCCACCGACCCCTGGAAAGATGAGCTGGCGCAGTTGGCGACCTGTCCGCTCGGCGAAATCGCCGAGCGCTACCAACCGCCGAAGCCACGTCGAAGCGACAATGGCGACAGCAACCGCTTCCGCCGTGGCCCGGATACGCCCTGGACCGTCGCCGGCATGATCGCCGCGCTCCGCAAGCGCGGCGACAGCGACGCCTACGTTCGCCTGGAAGACGGCAGCGGCAGCATCGAGGTGAGTTTGTTCGGCGAGCTGTACCAGCAGGTCGCACCCTTGCTCACCCGCGGTCAGATCCTGATCGTCGACGGCGGCCTGCGCATCGACGAATTCTCCGGCGGCGGCTACCAGTTGCGTGCGCGCAGCGTTTGCTCGCTCGACGACGCCTGCCGCAAGCATGCCCGACTGCTGCAGCTGAAGTTGAACGGCATCCGCCCGGACTTCGTCGAACAACTGCAGCGCGCACTGACCGGCTATCGCGGCGGCCGCGCCAGCGTCACCCTGCACGGCTACCGCAACTCGAGCGCCCAGGCCGACCTCGAACTGGGCGAGGACTGGCGTGTGGACGCCATTCCCGAGCTGCTGCGCACCGTCCGCGCGCTGCCCGGCGTGCAGGCCGCACGCCTGCGCATCGTCAAACAGCAAGACTGAATTCCCACGCCTGCCGCAACCCGCGCGCGGATGAGGCTCCTGGCTGCCGCGCTTCCCGATTCCCGAATCCCGAACAAAGAGCATCGCCCGCGAGCGGGATCCTAGGATTTTCCGCGTTCCATCATCGCCTTCAGGTCCGCAAACGGGTTGCCGGTGGCGGGCGGCGCTGCTTCGACCGCCATCACTCCACCGCGCACGTGGTCGATGTGCCGTGCGTGTTCGTTGTCATGGCAGTACACGCACAGCAACTCCCAGTTGCTGCCATCGGGCGGGTTGTAGTCATGGTCGTGGTTGCGGTGGTGGACGGTGAGCTCGTGCAGGTTGGCACGGGTGAACTCGCGTGCGCAACGACCGCATACCCATGGGTACATCTTCAGTGCGCGCTCACGATAGCCCTGTTCGCGCTGCTCGGCGTTGCGCCGCGCCTCGGCCACGATGCGGTCGAGTTTGGCGTTGTCGATGGCGGATTTTCCTGACATGGCACGGCTCCGCGGAGGGGGGTTGTCCGACGGGCTCACGATAGCGCAATCGTGCCCTCGCCAGGCAGATGTCGACCCGGTCACAGCCATGCCGCACCATTCTCGTTCTTGTCGGCACAACGGTATACTGGGCGCTTCGGTGCCTCAAAATGCAGCAGATGAATCCCAACTTCCTCGATTTCGAACAACCCATCGCTGAACTGGACGCGAAGATCGAAGAGCTTCGCCACGCCAGCGACGGCCAGGCGTTCAACATCGACGAGGAAGTGGCCCGTCTGCGACAAAAGGTGAAGATAAAGACGGCGGACATCTTCCGCAACCTCAACTCCTGGCAGACCACCCAATTGTCGCGCCACCCGGCGCGCCCGTACACGCTCGACTATGTCGGCGTGATCTGCGAGGAATTCCACGAACTGGCCGGCGACCGGATGTACGCCGAGGACGCCGCCATCGTCGGTGGGCTGGGCCGCATCAACGGCCGACCGGTGGTGATCATCGGCCACCAGAAAGGTCGCGACACCAAGACCAAGGTGCGCCGCAACTTTGGCATGCCGCGCCCGGAAGGCTACCGCAAGGCGCTACGCCTGATGAAAATGGCCGAACGCTTCAGCCTGCCGCTGCTGACCCTGATCGACACCCCCGGAGCCTACCCCGGCGTGGGCGCCGAGGAGCGCGGCCAGAGTGAGGCAATCGCGCGCAACCTGCTGGAAATGGCCGGGTTGAAGGTGCCGATCATCTGCACCGTCATCGGCGAAGGCGGCTCCGGTGGCGCGTTGGCGATCGGTGTCGGCGATCGCATCAACATGTTGCAGTACTCGACCTACTCGGTGATCTCGCCCGAAGGCTGCGCCTCGATCTTGTGGAAGAGTGCCGACAAGGTGAAAGATGCGGCCGAGGCGCTTGGCATGACCGCCCCGCGGCTGCTGGAGCTGGGCCTCATCGACAAGGTCATCCGCGAACCGCTGGGCGGCGCCCATCGCAACCCGCGCTCGATGGCGGTCCGTCTGAAAGCCATCCTGCTGAAGCAGCTCGACGAACTCGAGGCTGTGCCGGTCACTGACCGGCTGGAATTGCGCTACAGGCGCCTGCGCGGCTACGGCGCGTATCAGGAATAAATCCGGTCCCGAAGTCCGTCTCGACGTCCGCACCCGATCCGCCCGCACGAGCCCGCCCACCCGTGTCCAGCAGCAAACCGGCCATCACGTGCATGACCACGGGCGGCTGCACAGGAGCAGGCATCAGGCGCTGCGCAGGTACTCGACCATGTCGAAGTGGTAGGCGTGCTGGGCATCGGCTTTGTGGTGCACGCGCGATACCTCGGTCCACTCACTGAAGTGCACACGGGGGAAGAACGTGTCGGCGCCATCAATAGCCGCGCTGACCCAGGTCAGGTACATCCGGCGCGCTTTCGGCAGCGCCTCGGCGAACACCATGCCGCCGCCAATCACCTTCAGGCCGGTATTGTTGCAACGGGCCTGCGCCTCATCGATCGAACGCACCGTGATCTGGCCCGGAAACGGTGCCTCGTGCCGCCTGGTCAGCACCATGTTGACCCGATCGGGCAACGCGCGGCCAATTGACAGCGCCGTGTTGTAACCCATCAGCACGTTCTTGCCGACGGTCAGTTGCTTGAACCAGCGCAGGTCGTCCGGCAGGTGCCATGGCAAGCGGCCGTTACGGCCGATGGCGAAGTTTTCATCGAGTGCGGCGATCAACGAGATGGCCATGGAAGATCCTTGAAAACGTGGTCAACAGGAAAGGTACACTGCGCGGGCGCCACCGGATGCCCGGAATCTTAGCAGGCCGTGCCACTTTGGGCCGAGCGGCAAGATCGTCGTCCCGTACGGGGAGGTCCCGGTACAGGCGCCCGATCGTTCACTACACAGCAACGGCTGCCTTGATCGCCGGGTGCGGATCGTAGCCCTCGATGGCGATGTCCTCGTAGCGAAAGTCGAACACCGAGCGTACCGCCGGGTCGAGCTTCAGCCGCGGCAGCGACCGCGGCTCGCGGCTCAACTGCAGCCGCGCCTGCTCGACATGGTTGTTGTACAGGTGCGCATCGCCCAGGGTATGCACGAAATCGCCTACGCCCAGTCCACAGACCTGCGCCACCATGTGGGTGAGCAGTGCGTAGCTGGCGATGTTGAACGGCACGCCGAGGAAAATATCACCCGAGCGCTGGTACAACTGGCAACTGAGCTTGCCTTCCGCCACGTAGAACTGGAACAGGGTATGACAAGGCAGCAGCGCCATCTTCGGCAACTCGCCCACGTTCCAGGCGCTGACGATCAGCCGGCGCGAGTCGGGGTTGCGCCCGATTTCATCGACCACCCAGCGGATCTGGTCGACCACGCCGCCGTCGATGGTGGGCCAGGCCCGCCATTGCCGCCCGTAGACCGGGCCGAGCTCGCCGTGTTCATCGGCCCACTCGTCCCAGATGCGCACGCCGTGTTCTTTCAGGTAGGCGATATTGGTGTCGCCGCGCAAGAACCAGAGCAGTTCATGCACGATCGACTTCAGGTGCAGCTTCTTGGTGGTGACCAGCGGGAAACCCCGCGCAAGATCGAACCGCATCTGCCAGCCGAACACGCTGCGCGTGCCGGTGCCGGTTCGGTCGGCCTTTTCCGTGCCGTAGTCGAGGACGTGCTGAAGCAGATCGAGGTAAGCGCGCATCCGCCGATTCTAGCCGGATAGGGTGCGCTCCTACCAAAGGCTGCCGGACGCCGGCTTTCCCCAGGCAAGGAAGCACCCATGGCAGCGTGGTTTTCCAGCTGCGACAAAGACACCGACCACCCCGGACCCGGCACGATCTGGCTGCCATCGCTGCCGTTCTCGCGCATGGCCGGACACATGCCCGCCGCCGCGCCGCAGGCGGGCCGTGGCGAGCGTCCGATCCCCGGCGGCCAGGGCGACAGCATCGATGACGACCGCAACTTCCGGGGTTGCCGCGACATGAAGCTCAGGCGCTGGCCAGCGGCAAGGTCGGCGCCCGTCGCGACATCGCCACCAGCACCAGGCCGATCAAGATCAGCGGCAGCGACTGCATCTGCCCCATGGTCACCCACGAGGTTCCAAACAGGTAGCCAAGCTGCGGATCAGGTACGCGCACGAACTCCACCGCGAACCGGAAAACGCCATACAACAGCGCGAACAGGCCCGACACCAGATAGCGCGGCCGAGGCTTGAGCGACACCAGCCACAGCACCACGAACATCACCAGCCCTTCCAGCGCCATTTCGTAAAGCTGGGAGGGATTGCGCGGCAGGCCACCGAACGTCTCCAGCGGTGTCCGCCAGAGCGGATGCATCGTGGCCCAGGCCACGTCCTCGGCATGGGCGCTCGGGAAGATCATCGCCCACGGCACGTGCGCAGGCTTGCCCCACAGCTCACCGTTGATGAAGTTGCCCAGCCGCCCCAGGCCCAGCCCGATGGGTACCAGCGGCGCCACAAAGTCGACCGTGTCGAAGAAATGCAGTGCCTGCCGACGCGACCACCACCATCCCGCCGCCAGTACGCCAAGCAGGCCGCCGTGGAAGCTCATGCCACCATCCCACACCCTGAACAGCGCCAGCGGATCGGTCCAGATCCAGCGCAGGCCGCCCTCGTAGTAGAACAGCATGTACCAGATGCGCCCGCCCATGATCACGCCCAGCATGCCGTAGAACAGCAGGTCGCCCAGCGCGTCCCGATTCACCGGCAAGCGGCCGCGGCGACGCCGGTACTCGCCCAGTACCGCGACAAAGAAGAAACCCAGCAGGTACATCAGGCCATACCAGTGCACCTGGACGGGCCCAAGCTGGAAGGCGACCGGATCGAAATGGACGACAAAAGGCTGCGACATGCGGACGATGCTGGGCTGGTAAAGGCCAAGTGTAATGGACACGCGCGGCTACAAAGTGACCCCGTTGTCCGCAACGGGCCGTGGATCGATGCGTCAAGGCCGAACGGACCGACCCGTGCCTGCTCAGAGCAACACCGGTCGATCCGGCAACTCGTCTGGGTCCGCCTTGTCATTGCCGGGGAAGTGCTTCCGCAGCAGGGCATGCACGGCGGCGATGCCGTCGAGGCTGCCTTCGCGCCATTGGCCGCTGGCATAGTGATCGCGCATGCACGTGCAGATCGCCGCCCACTCCGCTGGTGCCACCCGGGCGGCAATCCCGCGATCGGCCACGATCTCGATGCGATGCTCGGCCAGCAATACGTACAGCAGCACGCCGCTATTGTGCTCAGTGTCCCACACACGCAACTGGCCGAAGACCTCGCGCGCACGGGTGACCGCATCCAGCCCACCCAGCACCGCCAGCGGATCGAGTCGCGATTCGACCGCCACGCACACCTCGCCCTTGTGCGTGCGCTCACCGGCCGCGATTGCAGCGGTGATCTCGTCCAGCAAGGCGGCGGGAAACCGCTGGCGCAGTTGGAACCAGCCCTTGAACATGTTCGTCAGCAATCGCTGCATGCGTGCCATGTCACCAGCTTCCCGAGGCACCGCCGCCGCCGAAACGGCCGCCACCACCGCTGAAACCTCCGCCGCCAGGTCCTCCGCCGATGCCGCCGCCACCGAATCCACCGAAGCCACCCCAGCCGCCACCGCTGATCGAGCGCCCGCCTCCGGATGGCAGCAACATCACGATACCGCCGACCGCCGCACCGAGCACGCCCGCGCCGAGCGAGACCAGTAGCCAAAGCAGGCCGCCGATGATCGCGCCGCCCAGCGGCACCCGCACCAGCGCATGCGTCCGGCCGAGCACGCTGCGCAGGAAGATCGCCACAAAAAGGGCGATCATCAACACGCCCTGGAAGCCCGGCCCGTGCTGCTCGCGCGGGGCCCCTTCTACCGGCGGTGGCAACGGCTCGCCGTTGATCAGTTGGGTCAGCGCACCGACCGCGTCGCTGATGCCGCCAAAATAGTCGTCCGTACGGAATTTCGGCGCGAGATATTCCCGGATGATGCGCGCATTGGCGGCGTCGGGGATCGCGCCTTCCAGGCCGTAACCGACCTCGATGCGCACCCGCCGGTCGTCCTTGGCGATCAGCACCAGCACGCCGTCATCGGTGCCTTTGCGGCCGATCTCGTTGGCCTCGGCGACCGCCAGTGCATACTCCTCGATCGGCAGCCCGCCAGTGTTGCGCACCATCAGCACCACCAACTGTGCGCCCTTGGCCTTCTGCAGCGCCAGCAGCCGATCATCCAGTTGATCGACCTGGGCGGCCGTCAGCGTGCCGGTGAGGTCGGTGACATGCCGCGTGAGCTTCGGCGCGGCGGTATTGGCGTGCAGCCAGGCCGGCACCAGCAGCAGCGCGGCCAAAACCGGCAACAGGCGGCGAATCACTTCAGTGCGCCGAGGCCGCGGGTGCCGGTGCGTTGGTGCCGAAATCGACCGTGGGTGCGGTGGAAATCACCTGCTCGTTTTCCACGCTGAAGTTCGGCTTGACACGATAGCCGAACACCTTCGCGGTCAGGTTGTTGGGGAAGGTACGGATCATCGAGTTGTACTGCTGCACCGCCTGCACATAGCGGTTGCGCGCCACCGTGACGCGGTTCTCGGTACCTTCCAGTTGCGCCTGCAGGTTCTGGAACAGGCCGTCGGCCTTCAGTTGCGGATAGTTTTCGCTGACCACCATCAGCCGTGACAGCGCACTGCCCAGTTCGCCTTGGGCAGCCTGGAACTGCCTCAGCTTCTGCGCGTCATCGATGGTGTCGGCACTGACCTGCAGGCTGCCGACCTTGGCGCGCGCATTGGTTACCTCGACGAAGACCTTCTCCTCGTGCCCGGCATAGCCCTTGACCGTGTTGACCAGGTTCGGCACCAGGTCGGCCCGGCGCTGGTACTGGTTCAGCACCTCGGACCAAGCCGCCTTGACCGTCTCGTCCTGGCGCTGGATGGCGTTGTACCCGCACCCGGAGAGCATCACGACGAGCAGCACAGTCACCAGCGTGCGTACGATTTTCATGGATTCGATCCTCAGCGGACAAGACGGCACGGCAGCATCCCACCTGCGGCAACGCGACCATCGTGCCGCTGCGCTCACGATCCTATGCGTGCCGGGTTTACAACCAACGCGGCAGCAAAATCAAGCCCCAGCTCACGGCCACCAGCACCAGCAGCACGAACACCGCCGCCGAACCCATGTCCTTGGCGCGACCTGCCAGCTCGTGGAACTCGGGACTGACCTTGTCCACCACCGCCTCGATGGCCGAATTGAACAGCTCGGCCGAAAGCACCAGCAACGGCACCAGGATCAGGGTGAATTTCTCCAGACCGCCATGACCAAGCCACAGGCCGACCGGCACCAGCACAAGCACCAAGCTCGCCTCCAGCCGAAACGAAGCCTCGTGGCGCCATGCCGAGGCAAACCCCTTCATCGACCAGCGCAACGCTTTCCACAACTGCTTCGGTCCACGGAAACCCTCGGCTGGCATGGTGCGCTCCTACTCAGGCCGCCGCGGGCAGCGGCAATCCGGCGTGGATGTGGGTGCAGGCCACTGACGACAGCATGGCGTTCGGCATGGAGGACAGAGTTCCGGTCTCGGCGGGACATGGGTGCGCCATGATGCCACAAGCCCCGCTGACGACGGCCCTCCGGGTGCGGCCACCTGATGGACATCGAACCCGGCACCGCTGGACCTTCGCCCTCCGACGGCTCCGGGTTGGTCCCGCTGGCGGGGGCAAGGATCGTGCGGAGCGCCGGACCGGGCACGAGGCTCGCAGGACCGCAGTCTCCGGTGCCGCCACCGCCCACTTCGCCCGCACCACCGCTTCAACCCTTCCCCGTGGCGGGACGCGGGTTTTCGACGGCGGAGTGCCGACGCAAACCAGGAAGCCGATCGCGATCTATTCGCCAGCCACCGTCATCCGGTCCAGCAAGATCGAACCCGTCAGGACATGCGAGCGCTGGTCGACATCGACGCCCACGGCGACGATGCCGGCGAACATGTCGCGCAGGTTGGCAGCGATGGTGACGCCTTCCACCGGATAGGCGATCCGGCCGTTCTCCACCCAAAAGCCGGCCGCACCACGCGAATAATCACCAGTGACGGTGGACACGCCCTGCCCCATCACCTCGGTCACCAGCAGGCCGGTGCCCAGGCGCTGCAGCATGCCGGCGAAGTCGGAACGCTCACCGTCCTGCGCGCCGGAATCCACGATCAGGTTGTGTGCGCCGCCTGCGTTGCCGGTGGATTCCAGGCCAAGCTTGCGCGCCGAATAGCTGCCCAGCATGTAGCGCGCCAGCACGCCACCCTCGATCAACGAACTGTCGCGCGTGGCTACGCCTTCGGCATCGAAGTTCGCCGATCCCTGCCCGCGGGCAAGATGCGGTCGCTCGTTGATGTTCAACCATGCCGGCATCACCGGCTTACCTACGTGGTCCAGCAGGAAGCTGGCCCGGCGATACAGCGAGCCGCCACTGACCGCGACGAGCAGGTGGCCGATCAGGCCGCGCGCCAGCTCCGCCGCGAACAGCACGGGGCACTGCCGCGTCGACAGTCCGCGCGCGCCCATCCGCGCCAGCGTGCGTCCGGCGGCCTTGTCGCCCAGTGCCCTGGCACTCATGAAATCGCGGGAATCACGCACGCTGTCATACCAGTAATCGCGTTGCATGCCATCCTTGTCGCCGGCGATCAGCGCCAGCGACAGCAGATGACGAGTGCCACGCTCACGCCCGACGAAGCCGTGGGAGTTGGCATACACCGACAGCTCCTGCCCAGCCTGCACGGTGGCGCCGTCGGAATTGCGGATGCCGGTGTGCGCGCGGCCGGCATCCTCGATTTCGATGCCCAGTTCGATCGCCCGCATGGTGTCGAGATCCCACGGATGCCACAAGTCGAGATCGGGGAATGCGGTGGCCATCCGATCGGCATCGGCCAGACCGGCTGCGGGGTCCTCTTCGGTATAGCGGGCGATCGCACAAGCCTGATCGAGCGTGGCCTGGATCGAGTCGGGGTTCAGGTCGGCGGTGCTGGCCGAACCCTTGCGCCGACCAAAGTACACGGTGAGCCCGAAACCTCGATCGCGGGTATGTTCGACAGTCTCCACCTCGCCCACACGCACGTTCACACTCAGCCCGGTGTTGATGCTGGCGGCCACCTCGGCCTGACTGGCACCGGCGGCACGGGCGCGACGGATCACATCCTCGGCCAGTTCGGTGAGTCGGTCGAGTTCGGACACACTGCGATCCTGGCTGATGGCAACTTCACTCACGTGGGGTATTCCTCGGCATGGGGCGGGTAGAATAGACGGTTCACGACCGCCAGACCGCTCACATGGGGGCGCGCCAAGGAAATGAAAAGAGCTGTGGAGACCACCTTGCAACCCGTCACCGGCATCTACCGCCACTACAAGGGCCAGCGTTACCGCGTACTGGGCACGGCGCGACACAGTGAAACCATGGAACCGCTGGTGGTCTACCAGGCGCTCTACGGCGAACACGGCCTGTGGGTACGCCCGGCTGCGATGTTCTGCGAGACCATTGAGCTGGACGGCGAGCCGATCGCCCGGTTCGCGCTGGAACAGGCTGACGACGAGCCCACCGACGACCATCCGCGAGCCTGACCCCTCCCCTGATTCCGGAATGAACCCGTGCACCCGAGCCGCAGCCGCAACCAGACCGAACTCGACGACGAGGACTACGGTCCCAGCCGCACCCAGCAGCGGCGCGAGGCCCTCGCGGTACTGGCCCTGGCCAGCCAACTGATCGAGCTGCAGCCGAACCGGCTGGCCAAACTCGACCTGCCCGAGGACGTGCGCCGCGAGGTGGACATCACCCGCCGCATCACCGCCCACGGCGCAAAGAAGCGCCAGCTTGCCTTCCTGGCCAAGGTCATGCGCCGCTACGACGACGAGGACTTTGCCGCGGTGCGTGCCGAGCTCGGCGAGAATCGCGAGAAGCAGCGCCAGGACACCGCAGCGATGCACCGCCTCGAATCGATGCGCGAGCGCCTGGTCGCCGGGCAAGAAAACGCCTTGTCCGAACTGATCACCGAGTATCCGCAGATCGATCGCCAGCGCCTGCGCTCACTGATCCGCCAGGCTCGCCTGGAAAAGGAGGCCCCGAACAAGCCTCCCAAGGCGTACCGGGAAATCTTCCAATTGCTGAAGGAACTGGCCCAGGCCCCAGGCGCCGCCGGAGGCTGATCCACCGCCGACCTTGGCAGTACCCGTGGCCTGGCGACGCCGGTGGCGATGGTTTGCCCCTCGCTTCCCGACCTCGCCACCCTCCTTGTCGCTGCCGCGCCGAGTCGCGACTGCGGCGACCATCGGGTTCCCATGCCCGCCCGCGTCCGGCCTGGTTGCCGGGCTGCTTTACGGCCAATTGACGCCCACACGGCCGCAGGCATAGGCTGACAGCGGTCCCCCAGCCGCCTTGCGAGGCGCCACCATGAGCCTGGACATCAGCATTACCTTCAGCGATTCCGACCTGGAGCAGTTTATCGAGGCACGGAATCGCAGGAAGGATGAGGCGGAGAAAAAAATCGGCACGCAGGATGCAGCCAGCATCGTGGCTGGTACGCGCCGCTTGCTGGAAAAGACTCGTGGCAGGCATTTGCCCAATTTCGTCGAAGCACGCCTGAAACACCTGGACACCATGATCGCGATGATCGAGGACGTCGGTTTCGGCTTGCCCGAGGCGAATCGAGACCATGTGCTGGCGGTGCTGGCCTATTTCTCCAGCCCGGAGGACCTGGTGCCGGACGATGTACCGATACTGGGCTTCCTCGACGATGCGATCGTGATCGAGCTGTGCGTGCGTGAGCTGCAGCCCGAGATCGAGGCTTACCACGATTTTCACCGCTGGCGCGACAACGAGGCCACACGACGCGGCGAGAACAACGCCGCGCTGACGCTGAGCCGGGTGGAGTGGGCCGAGGCTCGTCGGGCCGAGACGCTCGAGCGCATGCGGCGCCGTCGCAGCGAGTCCTATGCCAGCAGCCGCGTGGGTCCGTCGCTGTTCAAGGTGCACTGAGTGCCAGGCCTACGGCAGTATCCGTAAAGGGCGCCGCGATGCCCTTTGCCGTCGTCTCGGGGACAAAGCAAAGGCCGGCAATTCCTTGCCGGCCTTTGCGTGTGTCTGGCGCCCGAAGCAGGACTCGAACCTGCGACCCCCTGATTAACAGTCAAGTGCTCTAACCAGCTGAGCTATTCGGGCGTGAGCTGCGTAGTTTGTCGACGCGGTGGCGAACTGTCAAGACGTGGTCACGATAGCGCTTGCCTGACTCAGTGGGTCACCACGCGATAGCACGGTACATAGGCCGAACCGCCGGGTAACTTCATGCGATGCTGTGCGACGAAGGCCTGCAGCAAGTTGTCCAGCGCGCGCATGATATCGGCGTCACCGTCGATCTCGAACGGCCCGTTGCGTTCGATCGCCCGCACGCCCTCTTCCTTGACGTTGCCCGCGACAATGCCGGAAAACGCGCGACGCAGGTCAGCGGCCAGTTGGTGCAGAGGCCGGCCGTGACGGATCTGCAAGGCGCGCATGGCTTCATGGGTGGGGCGAAATGGCTGCTGGAATTCCAGCGGGACCTGCAGCGCCCAGTTGAAGAAGAACGCATCCTTGGTGTCGAGTCGGTTCTTGAGGACCCGGTCCAGCCCCTTGACCATGATTTTTGCCACCCTCGTCGGATCATCCACGACGATTTCGTAGTACTGGGCCACCGCGTCACCGAGGCTCAGCCGCAGGAAGTGGTCGATCTGCTCGAAATACGCAGCGGACTCGCGCGGCCCGCTGAAAACCAGCGGAAACGGGACGCCGGCATTGCCCGGGTGCAGCAGGATACCGAGCAGGTAGAGGATTTCCTCGGCCGTGCCGACGCCACCGGGGAACACGACAAAACCGTGACCAATGCGTACGAAGGCCTCCAGCCGCTTCTCGATATCCGGCATGATCACCAGGTGGTTCACGATCGGATTCGGCGACTCCGCGGCGATGATGCCGGGCTCCGTGACACCGATGTAACGGTTGTGCCGGCGTCGCTGCTTGGCGTGGGCGATCGTCGCCCCCTTCATCGGCCCCTTCATCGCACCCGGGCCACAACCGGTGCAGATATCCAGCCCGCGCAGGCCGAGCTGGTAGCCGGCCGCCTTGGTGTAGTCGTATTCCTCGCGCGAGATCGAATGACCGCCCCAGCACACCACCATGGAGGGATCGATGTTCGGTTTGAGAATGCGCGCGTTGCGCAGGATCTCGAACACGCTCTGGGTCAGCGCGGCCGAGCCGTCCAGCTCCTCGGCCCGATACTCAAGCTGGGTCGACACGTAGACGATGTCGCGCACCACCGCCACCAGCAGTTCGTTGATGCCGCGGATGATCCGGCCGTCGACGAAGGCTTGTGCCGGGGCGTGCGACAACTCGATCTTGATGCCGCGATCCTGTTGCAGCACCTGGATGTCGAAGTCGGGATACTGCTCGAGGATCGCACGCGGATCGTCGCCGATACTGCCCGAGGTCAGCACCGCCAACGCGCAGCGGCGCAGCAGCGCATGCAGGCCGGCACCACTGGCGTCACGCAGTTTCACCACTTCGTTGCGCGACAGGATGTCCAGGCCGCCAATCGGGAAGATGCGTGCGCTGACCGTGGCCGCTTTGGTAGCGACCGATGTTGGGGTTTGACTCATTCCAATGGATCTCCAACCGCTGACGGTGTCGCTGCCTCATGCAGCGCCGTGGCGGACCCTCAAGCATCCACTGCAGGCCTGTCACGGTCAAGGCGGCCGGATGCACCCACCGGGCGCAGCGAGAAAAGAAACCGGCGCCCACCGGGCACCGGTTCCGAGGCACCGGGACCGCTGCGGGTCAGAAGGTGTACTTGACCGTCAACAACACCGACCAGCGCTGGGCGAGGTCGTCGCCGTTGTTGACGTAGGTGGGAATCGCGCGCGGGCTGTAGTTGCCGTTGGCATCGGTGTAGTTGCTGCCGCTGATGTCGTAGATGTACTTGCCGGTAGCCGTGTTCACGCCGTAGTAGTCGGCGAGCGGACGCCCGCCCGGAAAGTCGACCCGCTTCTCGATCCCCCAGTGCTTGTTCAACAGGTTGGTGAAGTTGTACACGTCGAGCTTCACGATGCCCTTGTTGCCCTTGAAGATACCCGGGATTTCCTGGCTGAAGCTCAGGTCGATCTGGTTGATCCAGCCCGCGCGGTCGCCATTGCGGCCGGCGATGCCGCCCTGGTGGTCCCTCAGGTAGTCGTTGCGCTCGATGTAGTCGTAGAACTGCGCGATCTTTTCCGGACTGGTTCCCTCGCGGAACTCCACCTGGCCCGGTTCCGGAATGTAGACCAGATCATTGGTCAGGCCGTCACCGTTGGCATCGTTGCCGAACGTCCAGCTGTACGGGGCGGCGTTGTGGCCGTCATACAGGATGCTGGCGCTGGTGGCGTAGTCGCCGAAGAAGCTGTGCCGCCAGTTCAACGAGGCGAGCACGCGACGCGGAATCGAGTAGTTCGAGGGACTGGCCACGTCCTCGTTCGGGTTGACGATGTAGTTCTTGCCATAGTTGGAGCTGGCCGTGGACGACGTACCGGGATTGACCTCGGTAGTGCGGCTCCAGGTGAACGCAAACATGCCGGTCCAGTCGCTGGAGAACGGCTTCTTCAACGACAGCGCGAGGCTGTCGCCCTTGCCGCGGTGGGTGTTGGCCAGGTTGATGGTGTTGCTGGTGAAATCCTTGTTGGCGAGATAGCGGTTGCGCTGCCCCGAGTCACGCGGGTTGAGTGAAATGTCCTTGTAGAAGCTCTGGCGGCCGTCCGGCAAGGTGGCAGTGGGTGCGCCGGTGTTGTAGTTCTCGTAGAGAATCGCATTGCGCACCTTGATGTGTTCATAGTCGACGGTCGCGACCAGGCCCCACCACGGCAGTTCCTTGTCCAGGCCCAGGCTGAACTTCCACACGCTCGGCAGTTGGAAGCCCGGCGAAAGCGTGTTCACGGTCTGTGCACCACTGCCCGCCACGCCGTCGTTCTGGTTCAGTGGGTCGGGACTGAACTCCGGCAGGTCCGTGCCGCTGCACGGGCCGCTCTGGGTCGGACCGCAGTTGAACTGGGTCTGGGTCGCGCCCGAGTTGGAGTAGATATTGCCGATCCACACGGTCGGCGGGTTGGAAATGAACAGACCCGCGCCGCCGCGCAACTGGGTGGCCCGTTCGGTATCGAAATTGTAGTTGAACGACATGCGTGGCTGCACTTCGCGGTTGCCGTCGATCGTGGTCTGGTTGGTACGGCCGAAGCCCCCTGTGGCCGGCGTGCCGGTATGGGTGACCGGGTCATAGCTGCCGGGAACCGGATCGGCGGCGAAGTCGGCGTTGTAGATCGGCTTGTCGTCGACCAGCGGAATGTCCACGCGCACGCCGTACTGCACCGACAGCGCGTCGGTCACCTGCCAGGTGTCCTGCAAAAACACGCCCCACTGCTTGGTGACGAAGCTGGCGGCCACGTCGTTCAGGCCGAGTCCGTCTGCCGGACGGTTGTAGCGGTACTGGTAGTACTCGCCGCGCAGGAAGTTCTCCAGGCCAGTGTAGGGATTGCCGGTGTCCGGATTGATGTCCGCACTGTCCTCGAAGGTGTAACTGCCGTAGTAGTTCTGCAGGAACAGGTTGTAGACGTCGTCGCGCTCGTAGTCGAAACCGCCCTTGATGGCATGGTCGCCGGCAAAGTAGGTGCCGGCCCAGGCAAAATTGGTGGTGCGGGTACGCAGGACGTTGGCCTGGCTGGAATACTCGGTACCGAATTGCACCGAGTTGCGATCGCTGTAGGTGCTGGGATAAACCGTCACACTCGGGCTGGCAACGCCGTTGTAAGGCCCGCGCAACTGGTCGAACTTGGCATACGACACGCTGGCCTGGCTGGAGAAATTGTCCGACCAGTCATCGTAGAAGTGCAGGGCGTAGCTCTTGCTGTCGACGTCGGTGGTATACCAGCCGCTGGACAGCACCAGTTGGGTGTCGCTGCCGCGAATGACCGGCTTGGTCTCCTTGGTCTGGCTGTAGGTGAAGCTGGCGCGATGGTCGTTGGTGATGTTCCAGTCGATCTTGCCCAGGTAACGCTTGTCCTCCAGGTTGGTGTTGCCGCCGCCGTAGCCACCCGGATCGGGCAGACCGACCGCCTTGGCCGCATCGATCACCTGTTGCACCTCCGCCGAGCTGAGCCCGGCGATCGGCGAGGCGGCACCGGAGTCTTCCGGACCGTACGGGCTGCCTGCACCGACCTTGACGCTCTTTTCCACCGAAAGGAAGAAGAACAGCTTGTCCTGGATGATCGGGCCACCCAAGGTGGCGCCGCCGGTCCAGTTGCGATCGAACGCGGTGTACTTCGCGTCGTTCTCGTTCTTGCCGATCATGTCCTGGTTCTGGAACACGTAGTAGACCGAACCGTGGAAGTCGTTGGTGCCACTCTTGGTGACGGCGTTGACGTTCGCGCCGACGCCGCGACGAATCGCGGCATCGTAGTTGGCGGTCGAGATGTTGTATTCCTCGATCGTGTCCTGCGAGATCGGGGTGGACAGGGTCGGCAGGCCATTGGCGTTCAGACCGAACGGGTCGTTGGCGCTGACCGAGTCGACGGTGACGTTGTTGTAGCGGCTGTTCTGACCGAGCGCGGAGAACTCGCCGCGCTCGCGATCGGTGATCACGATGCGCGGATCGAGACGAACGATGTTCTGGATCGAACGATCCGGTGTCGGGGTCGATTCGATCTCACGCGCGGACACGTTGGTCGAAATGCCCTTGTTGTCCGGGCTGAAGATCTGCGCGATGGCGCTGGCCGTCACGGTGACCTGTCCGAGCGTCGTCGCCTCGCTTACGCTCGCGCCGGCCGGCATGGTGAGATTGATCGCCGACTCCTGCGCAAGCTGCAGGTAGACGTTGTCCTGCTCGGCGCTGGGCAGGCCATCCTTTGTGGCCGTGACCTCGAACGGGCCGCCGACGCGCAACCCCTGCGCCACATAGCGACCGTCCGGCCCCGTGGTGGTGACCTTGGTCGTCCCGGATGGCTCATGCACGATCGTCACGGTGGCGCCGGCTACCGGCTGCCCATTGCTGTCCAGCACACGGCCGGAGATGGCAGAAGAGGTGACTTGCGCAAAAGCCGGCGTGGCTGCCAGCAAGGTGGTGATGGCCAGCGGCAGGAGTCTGGCGCGAATACGGCTGTTCATGTCTTGTCGATCCCCAGGTCAACGACGAAAACGTCCACTTCACGAAATCAAACGCGGCGCAGCCCGGCACACCCGGGTGTTGCGGCGATTCCGTTTGGTAGCCCCTATACGCACATCCGGACCTTCAGACGCGAACAGGCCCTGGATGTATTGGTGGGCAGTTGCCTTCCCAACTGCCGACTGGTCGTTAAAACGAACTTAAATACATTGTATGGCACTTTCACCGTCTTGGCACGCCAGCCGCAGCGGCCTGACGCCCAGCCAGGGCGTAGCCGGGGACACGCGCCCGGGAACCTGTCGGACGGGCGTGCCGGGAGCGTCAAGGATCACCAGACGTCGACGTCTACGATCCCGGTCGGCACCACGACGATCGCCCCGGTGTCTTACAGCATCGAATGCAGGAACGATGCCACGCCGGACATGAACATCTGCACCGACAGGGCGATCAGCAGCATGCCCATCACCCGCTCCAGTGCGGTCAGCACGCTTTCGCCGAGCCAACGGAACAGGTAGGTGGCGCTGAGCAGGATCACGGACGTGGCCAGCCATGCCAGCAGCAAGGCCAGGACCCAGTCTGCGGTGCGACCGGGCTGGGTGTTGGTCAGCAGCAGCAATGCCGCCATCGCCGAGGGTCCGGCCACGCCGGGAATTGCCATCGGCACGATGAAGGGCTCGCCCTGCCCCGGCTTGCCGAAGATGCCGCCGCCATCGGCGGGCGGAAACACCATGCGGATGCCGATCAGGAACAGCACGATGCCGCCGGCGATACTGATCGAATCGGGTTTCAGCTGCAGCAGGTGCAGGAACTGCTGGCCACCGAACAGGAACACCAGCAGCACGCCCAGCGCGATCAGCAGCTCGCGCACCATGATGCGGCGCCGGCGGCGCGGCGGCACATCCTTGAGCAAGCTCAGAAAGAACGGGATGTTGCCCAGCGGATCCATGATCAGGAACAACATGATCCCCGCCGACAGTGTGGTCATCTGTACGTCCATTTCGACTCCGTGCGGACTGGTTTGCGGCGTGCGGCCGCAGGAGCCCGCTCGCGGGCGGTGCTCTTGTTTTTGTTCTCGTACTTGATTCTTGCGAATCCCGAATCCCGAATCCCCGCGCCGACCCGCCGCGTCTCCCGCGGGCGGGCTCCTACGGGGTACGTCGGGGCGGTGGGCCGCGGCGAAGATCCAGCACCGCGCCACGAGCCGCCAGTGCCTGCGCGCCGAGCAGGTAGACGGCCGCATCTGCCGTGGCGTCCGGCGTCGCCTGCTGCATGATGTCCTCGCCGAAGTAGGCCAGTTGGCGCAGCGCCGTGCGCATGGGCGCCGGCAGCATGGCATGCACGCGCAGCGCGCTTTCGTCGGTTTCCTCATGCAGGATCGCCACGAAGCGTTCCAGCGCCGCCTTGGATACGCCGTAGCCGCCCCAGTGCGCACGCTGCACCAGTTCGGGGTCGTCCAGTACGAACACCACGGCGCTGTCGCCAGCACTGGTGAGCAGCGGCATGCAGGCCTGGGTCAACGCAAACGGTGCGTTGAGATTGACATGCATGGCGCGCAACCAGTCGTCCGGACGGTGCATCGCGGTCGGGGTCAGGCCGGCAAAGCTCACGGCACAATGCACGATGCCGTCAAGCCGGCCGAAATCGCGCTCCAGCCCATCGGCCAGGGCGCTGTATTCCTTCGGGGTGGCGGCCTCCATGTCCAACGGATGGATCACCGGCTCGGCCAGGCCTTCCTCACGCATCACATCGTACAGTTTTTCCAGCTGGCGCTTGCGCTTGCCGGTGATTACCACGGTGGCACCGGCACGCGTGGCCGCGCGCGCCACGGCGCTGCCCAAACCACCATAGGCGCCGGTGACCAGAACCACGCGACCAGCCAGGGTGTCGGCCGCCGGCAGCCAGCCGGCGGGCAGGTACGCCATGGGCAAGCGGGTCAAGACGCCATCCCCGCCACGTCGCTGGCCATCCGATGCAGTTCACCGGCCGCCATTAGTTCCTCGATGATGTCGCAGCCACCGATCAGCTCGCCATTGATGAACAACTGCGGGAAGGTCGGCCAGTTGGAGAAATGCGGCAGGGCCGCGCGAATGCACGGGTCGGCCAGCACATTGACGGCGTGAAACTCCGCACCGGCCTGGGTGAGCGCCTGCGCCGCGCGATCGGAAAAGCCGCACATCGGAAACTGCGGCGTGCCCTTCATGAAAAGCACGATGGGATGCGCGGCCAGCATCGCCCTGATTCGCTCGTTGGTGTCCATGGTCGGTGTTTCATCTTTACAATGCGGGCACTCCGGTATTGTACCAGTCACCTGTCGGACGCTGCCTGCAGCACCGGCATTCTCTCCCCCAGCAACCGCCAAGGAGTCACTCATGGCCATAGAACTTCCACCGCTTCCGTACGAAAAGAACGCACTGGAGCCGCACATCTCCGCCGAGACCCTGGAATACCACTACGGCAAGCACCATCAAGCGTATGTGACCAATCTCAACAAGATGATCGAAGGCACCGAGTTTGCCGACGCGAAGCTTGAAGACATCATCAAGAAGGCCTCCGGCGGCATGTTCAACAATGCCGCACAGACCTGGAACCACACGTTCTACTGGAACTCGATGAGCCCCAAGGGCGGCGGTGAGCCCAGTGGCAAGCTGGCCGACGCGATCAACAAGGCGTTCGGCTCGTTCGCCAAGTTCAAGGAAGAGTTCAGCAAGTCCGCCGCCGGCAACTTCGGTTCCGGCTGGACCTGGCTGGTACAGCGCCCGGACGGTTCGCTCGGCATCGTCAACACCTCGAACGCGGCCACGCCGATCACCGGCGCCGACAAACCGCTGTTCACTGCCGACGTGTGGGAGCATGCCTACTACATCGACTACCGCAATGCCCGCCCGAAGTACCTGGAGGCGTTCTGGAACCTGGTGAACTGGGAGTTCGCGGCGAAGAACCTCGCCTGATCCCGCTTCAGCACGATGAGAAACGGAGCCGTCGACGGCTCCGTTTTCCTTCCTGGTCAACATCGAACCTCAGCGTTGCTGTGCGCCTTCGCTGTCGTGGCCGCCTTGCTGCAGCGCCTGCAGCACCGGCGCAACCTGCTCTTCGCGGCCCAGCGCGGCTGCGATGTCCTTCAGCCGCACGGCCAGCTGCGCCATGTCGGCCGCACACACGGTGGCGTGCCCGACCTTGCGGCCCGGCCGAGCCTGCTTGCCATAGGCGTGCCAGTGCGCATCGACCGCCTTGAGCACGGGTGCCGCCCCGGGCAACTCGCCAATCCAGTTGAGCATGGCCGAAACACCCCGCGCCCCGGTGTCACCCAGCGGCAGTCCGAGTACGGCGCGCACATGATTCTCAAACTGACTGGCGTGGGCGCCCTCGATGGTCCAATGCCCGGAATTGTGCACGCGCGGGGCCATCTCGTTGCCCAGAAGCTCCCCGTTCTTGACGAACAACTCCAGCGCGAATACGCCGACATAGTCCAGCCGCTCGGCCAGCGTGTGCGCCAACCCGCTGGCGCGCCGCTGCAAGTCACCCAGATCGGGAGCCGGCGCCAGACTCATCGACAGCACGCCATCGACATGCCAGTTGCCGGTCAGCGGCCAGGTTCGGAATTCGCCATCGTGACCACGCACGGCGATCACCGACAACTCGCGCTCGAACGGCACGAAAGCCTCCAGTATCAGGCCGCTCTTCGTTGCCTGCGCTCCCAATGCCGCCCACGCCGCGTCGGCGTCTCTCGACCCGGCGAGTCGAAACTGTCCCTTGCCGTCGTAGCCGAGCCGGCGCGTCTTGAGGATCGCCGGAGTACCGACCGTCGCCAGCGCCTGATCCAGTTGCCCGCGGGTATCCACGGTCATGAAGTCCGCCGTCTGCAAACCACATTCGCGGAACAGGGTTTTCTCGGCCAGCCGATCCTGCGCCACGGCAAGTGCGTGCGGTGCGGGGAACACCGCAACGCGTTCCGCCAGCCAACGTGCCGTTTCGGCCGGCACGTTCTCGAAATCGAAGGTGACCACATCGACCTGGGCGGCAAAGGATTCCAGCGCTGGGTAGTCGGTCCAGTCGGCTACCATCAGCGGCGCCACCTGGCCTGCGCAGGCGTCGGCCGAGCCATCCACCACCAGGGTTTTCGCGCCCAGCGGTGCGGCGGCCAGCGCCAGCATGCGGGCCAGTTGACCACCGCCCAGGATACCCACCACCGGTTGCCGCTGCCCGCTCATGAGCGCGGATCTGGTTGTTCGAGCACGGCCCGGGTCTGCCGTGCCCGCCAGTCCTCCAACGCACGGGACAGGGCCTGATCGTGCAGGGCAAGCACCGCGGCGGCGAGCAATCCGGCATTCACCGCGCCGGCCCGGCCGATCGCCAGCGTGCCCACGGGGATGCCGGCCGGCATCTGCACCATCGACAGCAAGGAATCCATCCCGTTCAGCGCCTGGGACTGCACCGGCACGCCGAACACCGGCAAGCGAGTCTTGGCGGCAAGCATGCCGGACAGATGAGCGGCACCGCCGGCGCCGGCGATGATCACCTGGATCCCGCGCTCGGACGCCTGCTCGGCGTAGCTGAACAACAGGTCCGGCGTGCGATGGGCCGAGACCACCCGTACCTCATGCGCCACGCCCAGCTCGGTCAGCACATGAGCCGCATGCTGCATGGTTTCCCAATCTGATCGCGAACCCATCACCACGCCCACGCGCGGCGCCCTGGCTGCTGCTGTCATGGTCGGAACGTCCAAAAACCGCTATTGTACGGACTTTCCCGTGCCCGATACACCCGAACCTACCGACCATGGACAAGCGTCTGCTCGATATCCTGTGCTGCCCGGTCAGCAAGACCCCGGTGCGCCCAATGACCCGGCGCCAATTGGATGCGCTGAACGACGCGATTGCTGCCGGCACCGTCGATACGGTCGCTGGCGTGGCCGTGCGCGAGCGGGTCACCGAGGCACTGATCACCACCGATCACAAGCTGATCTACCGGATCGAGGACGGCATCCCGGTGATGTTGCCCGAGGAGGGCATCGGGACCCTGCAACTTGCCGATTTTCCTACCGGCCAGGGTTCTGCGGGGCTTTGACCATCACACGGGTTTGAATCTGGCATGACAGCGGCGGCAACTTGCCTTATTGTGAGCCTCTGCGCGGCGCTGGCCGGATTCAGTCGTGCGCGGGATATCTTACGGGGATATGGCGATGAACGAAGCCAGTGAGCCAACCAGGGTGGTCAACCTCAGCCAGCGCATGGATCCGTCCAGCGAGCGCGTTGGCGAGTTGCTCGGCGCTGTGCGCCGCATCGCCAACAAGCGCCTGCAGCAATGGGTGGGCAATGCATTCGAGCAGGTCGACGATGCGCTGTTCGATCTGGCCGAAAAGGGCGAGAACAACGCCGCCCAGATGCACTATTTCGACGGCATGCGTGAAGTGCGCAAACGGCGCTCCGGCATCGAGCGGAACTTCCTCGGCGCCGTCACCCGCAAGCTTGGTGACCTGGCCCATCCGGCGAACGCGCAGGCCGCACCGGCGGAGACGCCATCGCTGGGTTCGGCCGAGTTGACTCTGGTGGCCGAAAGCGACCTGGAGGAATCGCTGGCGATCACCAGCATGATCAGCAAGAACGGTGCGCGTCTGGCGCGTGACCTGTTCGCGGTCAACCAGCGGCTTTCGGTGATCTGTGGCGGCCACAAGATCGACGACGCCAGCAATCCGGTGGCACCGGCCACCCTGTCGCATGCCTTCAGGGACGCGCTGCAGGAGCTGAGCGCGGACATGCGGGTCAAACTGATCATCTACAAGCTGTTTGATCGCTACGTATTGTCCCTGCTGGAAGAACTCTACCGAGAGATCAACACCGAACTGGTTCGTGCCGGGGTGTTGCCGCAGTTGCGCCACACCGTGATGCGCGGCGGCCATGCAAAGGGCGGCACCGGCGCCAAGCAAGCCAGCGGCCAGGCCGCCGAGTCCGCTGTCGAAGCGATGGTGGAGGACGGCGGCGAAGTATCCGACGATCTGTTGCACACCCTGCACGCGCTGTTCAGTGCACGCCGGGGGAACGCGGGCGTCCGCGCCGGCGCACACACGACGGGCGGACCGCTGCCGTCGGCGAATGAACTGCTGGGTGCGCTCAGCGTGCTGCAGAACCAGGTCGTCAGCGCCGGCCCGTCGAGCTACGAAGTGGACGATGCCACGCTCAGCCACGAAGTCATGCAGCTCAAGGCGCAATTGCTGACCCAGATCGGTGCCCTGCGTGGCGAGCGCCCCAGCCACGTGGCCAGCATGGACGAGGACACCATCGACCTGGTCGGCATGTTGTTCGAGTTCATTCTGGAAGATCGCAACCTGCCTCCGGTCATGCAGGTGATGCTGGCACGACTGCAGATCCCCTATCTCAAGGCGGCCATTCTCGATCGCAAGCTGTTCGCGCACCGGCAGCACCCTGCGCGGCGACTGCTGGATTGCCTGGCCGAGCAGGCCAAGAGCTGGTCGGAAGAGTCCGATCGCGACCACCGCCTGCATGAAAAGGTGAAATCGATCGTCAACCAGTTGCTGCATGATTTCGACGACGACATGGGCATCTTCGAGCGCCTGCTGACCGACCTGCAGCAGTTTCAGGAGCTCAACAAACGCCGCTCCGAACTGGCCGAGCAGCGGGTAGCCGAATCCACCCGCGGTCGCGAGAAGCTCGAACAGGCACGCCGCCGCGCCGCCCGCGAGATTCTCGACCGCATCGGGACCCAGAAGCTGCCGCCGCTGATGCATGGGGTGCTCGCCCGCGCCTGGGCCAACCACCTGGTGCTGACCTCGCTACGCCAGGGCGAGGATTCGCCCGAATTCAAGACGGCGTTGCGCTTCATCGACGAATTCATCGCCAGTACCCGACCGGCCAACGATGCGAGCAGTCGCCAGACGCTGCGCTCGATGCTGCCCGGCATCGAACGGGCGCTGCGCCACGGCCTGGCCAACGTGGCATTTCAGGAGCAGGACATCGAGCGGCTGCTTGGCCAGTTGCATGCCTACTACCGCAAGCAACTGGGCGAGCCAGCCGAACAGGACGAACCGGAAGATGCCGCCATGACCGAGGAGGATGCTGCGATGCTGGCGATTCCGGACAGCATTCAGCCGGTGGTCGACCGACAGGTGGAGCCGGAAGACATGCTCGACGTCGAGGAGCTGGCCGAGGTTCCACCGGACAGTCCGGAATGGCACCAGGTCCAGGCATTGCAGCCAGGCAACTGGCTGGAGTTCACGCTTGACGGCGAGGCACCGGCCCGGGCCAAGCTGTCGTGGATCAGCCCGATGAGCGGTCGCTACCTGTTCGTCAACCGGCGTGGCCTGAAAGTGGCCGATTACGCTCCGCGCGAGCTGGCCGCATTGTTTGTCGACGGACACGCCCGCGTACTGGCGACCAATGCATTGTTCGATCGTGCGATGAGCGCGATCGTAGGCAAACTCAGCCAGCCGGAGGGCACGTCGGCCGGGCCCAGGCCAACCGCCACGAAAACCGAATGACCCCAACCCCGTCGTTTGCGCCGCCCGATGCCGCGCAAATTGCCGCCGATGTCGCACGTGCCCTGAGCGAGGATCTTGGCGATGGCGACGCCACCGCCGGGCTGTTGCCGGCCGAGGCACGTGCACAGGCGCGGCTGACCTGCCGTGACGCCGCGGTAATCGCCGGCAGCGCCTGGTTCGACAGCTGTTTCAGGCAGCTCGATCCTTCCGTCCACATCGACTGGCTGGTGCGTGACGGCGACCGCGTATCACCCGGCACTCTGGTCTGTCGCCTGGCGGGGCACGCCCGTTCCCTGGTCACCGCGGAGCGATCGGCACTGAACTTCCTGCAATTGCTGTCCGCCACCGCCACGGTCACTGCCGACTACGTCGCCGCGGTAACCGGTACGGCGGCACGGGTTCTGGACACGCGCAAGACCGTACCCGGCCTGCGCGCAGCCCAGAAGTACGCCGTGCGTTGTGGTGGCGGCCACAACCAGCGCATGGGCTTGTACGACGCCATCCTGATCAAGGAGAACCACATCATCGCCGCCGGCAGCATTGCCGCGGCGGTAGCGGCGGCGCGGCGGCTTCGCCCCGACCTGCTGCTGGAGGTGGAGGTGGAGAACCTCGCCGAGCTCGACCAGGCGTTGCAGGCGGGCGTCGACCGCATCATGCTGGACAACTTCGAACTGGCGCAGATGCACGAGGCGGTGGCGCACACCGCCGGCCGCGTTCCGCTGGAGGTTTCCGGCAACGTCGATCTGCACACCATCGGCGACTTTGCCCGCACCGGCGTGGATTTCATCTCGGTCGGCGCACTGACCAAGCACGTGCGCGCCATCGACCTGTCCTTGCGCCTGCAACTGGACTGACAAATTGCAGGAGCATCATCCGGCGAGGCACCTGGTCCGGCGGCCGCAGCCTTGCCGCGTCTGAACGCCACCTTGCACCCCGGCGCACTCCCCCACACACTGGGACCATGTCCGATCTATCCAACCTGCTGTTGCTGCTGGTGCTCGGTGCCAGCGTGGGACTATGGCTGAAACTCAGCGTGGCGCGCGAGCGCGCGGTGAAAGAGGCGCGCCAGCAATGCCGGTTGCACGGGCTGCAATTGCTGGACGAGACCGTCGGCATGCGCGGCATGCGCCTGCGCCGCGTCAACGGCCTGCGCCGGATCGAGCGTTGCTACGGATTCGAGGTGAGTATCGACGGGCATGATCGCGAACCCGGCCGGCTGTGGATGATCGGCGATTCGCTCACCAGTCTGAGCCTGCCGACCATCGAGTTGTTGCCACCCGGCGACAGCGACGATTCCGGTCCGTCAGCACCGACCGGCAAGGTCGTGGCGCTGCGCCCCCGTCACGACAACCAGGGCAACCGGCTGAACTGAAGAGCTGTGACGAGGATCGCCCAGTGCCGCGAGCGTCGCCCTACTTGACCACGCGCAGGTGCGGCGCGCCACGCTTGGGTTTGTCACCGCCATCGTCGGCGCTCGGCGCGGGATCATCGGGTGGTGGCTCGGACGGAGGTGTGTCGCCCCCCTCACCTCCGGCGGGAAACATCATGCCCTGCCCGTTCTCCTGCGCATACAGCGCCAACACCGCGTGCACGGGGATCTCGATCGCCTGGCTGACACCGGAAAAACGCGCCTGGAAGCTGATCCTGTCGTTGCCAAGATCGAGGTTCGCCACCGCGCGAGTGGCCAGGTTGAGCACGACCTGGCCGTTCTGGACCACCTGCGGCGGCACCCGCACACCGGGCACCCCCGCGTCGACAAGGATGTAGGGGGTCAGTTGGTTGTCGCTGATCCAGTCGTAGATCGCCCGCAACAGGTACGGACGATTCGAATTCATGACCACGCTGTCATGCTTGCTCATGGATCTGCCGCATCGCCTTTTCGTCGTCGGTCATGCTGCGCGCAAAGCCCTGACTATGAAAGAGGCGCTCACCGTAGTCGATGATCGGCTTGCCTTCGCGCCCCAGATCCACCCCCAGCCAGACCAGTCGCCAGATCACCGGCGCCACCAGGCAGTCGGCCAGGCTCATTTCGGGGTTCAAAAAGAACTTCGAAGCCTTGAACAGCGGCACGGTCGACAACAGTTGCTCGCGCAGGCGCTTGCGGGCGGCATCCGCCGGACGGCCACCCGCACGGATCGTATCGATCTCCGGCAACCAGTCCTTCTCGATCCTCACCGCCGCCACCCGCAGGCGCGCACGCGATTGCGGATCGATCGGCATGAGCGGCGGATGCGGATAACGCTCATCGATGTATTCGCATACCACATCGGTATCGAACAGGGTCAGGTCGCGATCGACCAGGGTCGGCGTACTGCCATACGGGTTCAGATCGATCAGGTCCTGCGGTGGCTTGGCACGATCGACCAGCACCCGTTCGTAGCTGACCCCCTTGGCGGCCAGCACCAGCCGGGCACGATGACATTGGACGTCATCCGCCGTGGTGTAAAGCGTCAATGCATTACGCAAGCGGGGGCTTTGAATCATGCGGACTTCCTATCGGTGAGACACGCGCGGCGGCTCGTGGCCGCCGCGCTCCTGGAGTGCCATCCGGCTCAGTGGACGTCTTTCCAGTATTCTTTCTTGAGCAGGACGGTCAGGAAGGTAAACAAGGCCAGGAACAGCAATACCCAGATACCGTAGTGGTGCCGTTGCAGCGCAGCCGGTTCGGACGCGTACTCCAGGAAGCCGGTCAGGTCGCGGGCGGCCTGCTGGAACTGTGCCGGAGTCATTTTGCCCGGCTGCGACAGCACCAGCTTCTCCACCACCGCCTCCTCGCCCGGCTTGGCTTCGCTCATGACGGGAGTCTGCAGGCCCTGCAGCTCCCACATCGGGAACGGCATCGAGGCGTTCGGGAACACGGTATTGTTCCAACCCACCGGACGACTCGGGTCCAGATAGAACCCGTTGAGGTAGGCGTAGACCCAGTCGACGCCCTTGGCCCGTACTTCCAGCGACAAATCCGGCGGTGCCTTGCCGAACCACTTCGTGGCCGGCCCTTGAGGCATGTGCGAGACCACGGTTTCACCGAACTTGGCGCCGGTGAAGTTGAGGTTTTCCATCACCTCTTGCTCGGTCAGCCCGAGGTCGTCGGCGATGCGGTGATAACGCATGTATTTCAGCGAGTGACAGCCGACGCAATAGTTGAAGTACAGTTTGGCACCGCGTTGCAATGACGCCTGGTCATGCAGGTTGGTGCCTGCCGACGGCAGCGCGCCGCCTTCCGACGCCTGCACCGCGACGCTGCCGACGATCAGGCTGAACGCCAACGCCACCGGGAAGATGTACCGCTTCATTAGCAGCTGCCGTTTAGTCATGCGTCGTCACCCGTTCCGGAACCGGCTTGGTCTTTTCCCAACCGAAGTATGTGTAAGCCCAAAGGAAGGCAAAGAACCCGAAGTAGATCACGGTCATCACGCGACCGAACAGGTTTTCCCAGAAGGTCACATCGACATCGCCGAACCAGGCGGGAATCACCTCGGCGGCGACACCGGCACCCACCGCACCCAGCGCGATGAACGACACCACGAGCAGGCCCAACGCCACCTTGAAACCCAGCCCGCGGTAGCGGATCGACTTGACCGTGCCACGATCCAGCCACGGCAGCAGGAACAACACGGCGATCGCACCGAACATGCCCAGCACGCCCCACACGGCCGTACCGAACACCGACGGGATCATGCGCAAGATCGCGTAGAACGGGGTGAAATACCACACCGGCTTGATGTGCAGAGGCGTCGCCAGATTGTTCGCCGGGATGAAGTTGTCATGCTCCAGGAACCAGCCGCCAAGGGTGGGCGCGAAGAAAATGATGAACGCGGCGATCATCAGGAAGAAGCCCACGCCGACCAGGTCCTTCACCGTGTAATACGGGTGGAACGGAATGCCGTCGGCGGGCTTGAGCGCATCCCAGCGGTTGCCCTTGGGCCCCTTCTTGATCTCCACCCCGTCAGGGTTGTTCGAACCCACTTCGTGCAGCGCGGCGATGTGCAGCACCACCAGCAGCAGCAGCACCAGCGGCAGTGCGACCACATGCAGTGCGAAGAAGCGGTTCAAGGTCGCATCGGCGGGCAGGAAATCGCCCATGATCCACTCCACCAGCGCATCGCCGATGAAGGGAATGGTGCCGAACAGCGAGATGATCACCTTGGCACCCCAGAACGACATGTTGCCCCACGGCAGCACGTAGCCCATGAAGGCCTCGGCCATCAGCGTGAGGAAGATCAGCATGCCGAGCAGCCACACCAGCTCGCGGGGCTTCTTGTACGAGCCGTACATCATGCCGCGGAACATGTGCAGAAACACCACCACGAAGAACAGTGAGGCACCGGTGGAGTGCATGTAGCGGATCAGCCAACCCCACTCCACGTCACGCATGATGTACTCGACCGAGTCGAAGGCTCCCGCCGCGCTCGGGTTGTAGTTCATGGTGAGGAAGATGCCGGTGACGATCTGGTTGACCAGCACCAGCATGGCCAGCGAGCCGAAGTAGTACCAGAGGTTGAAGTTCTTCGGCGCGTAGTACTCGGTCATGTGCGCGCGATACATCGGCATCATGCCGGGAGCGCGCTCGTTGATCCAGGCGCCGATATTCGTGAATACGTTGGCCATCAGCCAGCCTCCTTCGGATCCACGCCAATCTGGATGGTGCTGTCATCAACGAAGTGATACGGCGGCACCTCCAGGTTCTTGGGTGCGGGCACACCGGCATAGACGCGCCCGGCGATGTCGAAACGCGATTTGTGACAGGGGCAGTAGAAACCGCCCTTCCACTCCTTGTCGAACGGTTCGGGCTGGATCGCCGGCAGGAAGTCGGGCACGCACCCCAGGTGCGTGCAGATACCAATCAGCACCAGCCATTCCGGCTTGATCGAGCGCGTCTCATTCTGCGCGTACTTGGGCTGCTGCCCGACTTCGGAGTTGGGGTCCACCAGCCTCGAATCCACTTGGGGAAGCGTCGCCAACTGGGCTGCAGTGCGGTTGACCACGAACACCGGCAGGCTGCGCCACGACACGGTCAGCATCTGTCCCGCCTCTATCTTGGACAGCGATTGGGTGACCGGAGCCCCAGCGGCCTTGGCGCGCGCACTGGGTTGCCACGACTTGATGAAGGGCACGGCTGCCGATACGACCCCGATGCCACCGACCACGGCGGTGGTCGCTGTCAGGAATCGGCGGCGGCCACGATCGACGACTTCGTTCGCCATCAGGATCTCCGGTGCTTGCAAGGTGAGGCCAGGATGGGGTTTCAAGCCCCACGAAAATCGCGTTAGTGTAGCGTCAGGGGCAGCCCCGTACAATAAAGCGGCTACCTGCCGGCTCTGCCCGACACTTCATCACCATGACTCGCCGGAACGTTCCCTCTCGACATGAAACATGCCGCCGGCACCCTTCTGTTCATTGCCCGCTTCGTCATCCTGGGGCTGGCGCTGGCCTTCGTGATCGGCCTGTTCTGGCCCGGCAGCGGCGAACGACTGCGTGCGCAGTTCGGGCTGACTCCCGCCGCCGCCCCGCCCGCGAACATCGTGCGCGCCAATGCCGCACCCGCGTCCTACGCCGACGCAGTAGCTGCCGCCGCTCCATCGGTGGTGAACATCTATGCCAACAAGATCGTTACCGAGCAAGCCCTGCGCATGTACGACAACCCGGTGCTGCAACAGTTGTTCGGCGGCCAGCCCACGACCTACCAGCACCGCGAGCAGACGCTGGGCTCGGGCGTGATCGTCAGCGCGCGCGGCCAGGACTACGTGCTGACCAACAACCACGTGATCGCCAATGCGGCTGACATCCAGGTATTGCTGTACGACGGCCGCATCGCCAAGGCCCGCCTGGTCGGCTCCGACCAGGAAACCGACCTGGCCGTCCTGAAGATCGACGCCAGCAACCTGCCGGTGATCCGCATGGCCGACCCCGGGCGGTTGCGCCCGGGCGACGTGGTGCTGGCGATCGGCAACCCGTTCGGGCTCAACCAGACCGTCACCATGGGTATCGTCAGTGCGATCGGACGGCAGTTGAACAGCTCCAACGCCGAGGATTTCATCCAGACCGACGCGGCAATCAACCTGGGCAATTCCGGCGGCGCGCTGGTCAACAACCAGGGCGAACTGGTCGGTATCAATACCTTGCTGATCGGCAAGGGCCAGGCCGCCAACGCCGAGGGTATCGGCTTCGCGATCCCGGTCGCCACCGCCACCAAGGTACTGGACCAGTTGATCACCACCGGGCACGTGGTGCGCGGCTGGATCGGTGCCGACTACGCGTTCGTGCCGGTGGCCGCCAACAGCGGGCTGCCGGCGGCCGCACGCGGCGCCCAGGTCACCACGGTCTACCCCGGCGGCCCGGCAGCGCAGGCCGGCATCAGGCCACGCGACATCCTGCTGCGCTTTGGCAACGACGACATCCTGGATCCGGCCGACCTGCGCCGCCGCGAGGCCGCCATGAAGCCGGGCAGCGAGGTGGAAATCTCCGGCCTGCGCAATGGCATTGCATTCCGGGTCGAGGTCACCCTGGCACAACGACCGACGATGAACGGCAGCTCCATGTCGCGGCCTTGACGCACCCTTGCGCGACCCAACCGCCGAATTTCGTTCAGCCCGCCCCGCGTGAGGCCAAGGGCGGATGGATTGCGGCCCCGTAACGCTTGCGCAAGGTCTCCACCCGTTCCACGTACACCCGGGTCTCGGCATACGGCGGCACGCCCTGGTAGCGTTGCACCGCACCGGGGCCGGCGTTGTAGGCGGCCGCGGCCAGCCGCTCGTTGCCATTGAAGTTGTGCAGCAACAGACTCAGGTAGCGGGCCCCGCCACGAATGTTCTGGTCGGAATCGAACGCGTCGAGCACACCCATGTCGCTGGCCGTAGCCGGCATCAGCTGCATCAGGCCCTGCGCACCCTTGACTGACAGCGCGCGCGGGTTGAACGCGCTCTCGGCGTGGATGACCGCACGCAGGAACGCCTCGTCGACACCATACTCGATGCTGGCGGCGCGGATGGTGTCGGAATACGCGTCGAGATTCAGCGCGACGCTGCTCCAGCGGATCGTCGAGTGCAGGTTGCAGGCGGCGCAGGTCGAGATGTAGCTGAACAGCATGGTCACCGCCCGCCCCTTGCCGCGGGCCGGTCGCACATTGGTGTATTCCACGCTGCCATCCGCACGCACGACGCGATAGACCGCCCCGCGCAGTACCTGATTGCCGGCATTGGCGACATTCACCACCGGCGCCGACAGCACGGCATCGCCGCGTGCTGCGCGATGACCCCGCCGGTCCGGCATGCCGGCGGCAGCCGAGGCCGGCGGCAACCCGGCGGTGGTCCCGGCCGAGCCGCGTACCGCCGCCAGCGACGCGTGCGCCACCTGTGTTGCGCCGACGGCCTTTCCACTGGTAACGACGCTGCCGCGTACGTCGGCGAGCGAGACCGGCCGCGCACCATCGGCAAACAGGCTGCGCGCCGTGGTGGCGACCGCTCCGCTCACGCCAGCCAGTGAAGTGCGTTCACGCGGTGGCGCACGGCGGCGCACCGTGGGTTCGGCATAGCTGCTGATCGCACGGCAACCGTGGTAGTCGGCCCGACTGCTGCTGTACACCGTCTCCCCGCTGCTGCCGATACACTGGTACAGCGTGCCGGCATGCGCAGCCGATCCAAACAGGCACGCAGCCAGCAGCGCGACCCCGGCAAGGGTCGGACGTAACGGGAAGCGGCGGGCTGGCCGATCGATGCTTCCCCTGTGGTTGGCCGCACCGGACATGGGCGCAGTGTGCCGCGATGGGCGGCCAGCGCCAAGTGTGTGCTGGTGATTTCGTGCGCCAGGGAGCGTTTCCATGACCCGGATATCGTGTGCGAACCCCGCATGATCGACGCAAGTGCTTGATCCACCACGTCGAACAGCTAGCCGCACAGCCTCTGCGAGGGTAGACTACGCGGTCCAGCGGACCTGCTATCCCGACCCACGAACCACGGTATCCATGCGATGAGCGGCAAACTCTTCATCAAGACTCACGGCTGCCAGATGAACGAGTACGACTCGGCCAAGATGGCCGACGTGCTGCGGGCATCGCACGGCATGGAACTGACCCAGGACGAGTCCGAGGCGGACGTGATCCTGATCAACACCTGCTCCATCCGTGAAAAGGCGCAGGAAAAGGTGTTCAGCCAGCTCGGCCGCTGGAAGCAGCACAAGCAGGACGGCCGGCAGGTCGTCATCGGCGTGGGCGGCTGCGTGGCATCGCAGGAAGGCGCCGCCATCATCAAGCGCGCGCCGCATGTCGACCTGGTGTTCGGCCCGCAGACTCTGCACCGCCTGCCCGAGTTGATCGAGAAGCAGCGTGCCAGCGGCCTGCCGCAGGTGGACATCAGCTTCCCCGAAATCGAGAAATTCGATTGTCTGCCGGAACCACGTGCCGAAGGCCCGACCGCCTTCGTGTCGATCATGGAGGGCTGTTCGAAGTACTGCAGCTATTGCGTGGTGCCGTACACCCGCGGTGAGGAGATCAGCCGTCCGTTTGACGACGTCATCGTCGAGGTGGCGCAACTGGCCGCGCAAGGCGTGCGCGAGGTGAACCTGCTCGGCCAGAACGTCAACGCGTATCGCGGTCCCACCTTCGACGGCGGCAGCGCCGACCTGGCCGTGCTGATCCATGCCATCGCACAGATCGACGGCATCGGCCGTATCCGCTTCACCACCTCGCATCCACTGGAGTTCTCCGACTCGCTGATCGAGGCCTACGCCAACGTGCCGCAACTGGCCAACTACCTGCACCTGCCGGTGCAGTCCGGTTCGGACCGCATCCTGAGCGCGATGAAGCGCGGTTACACGGCGCTGGAATTCAAGCAGAAGATCCGCAAGCTGCGCGCGGTGCGACCGGATATCTGCGTCTCGTCCGACTTCATCGTCGGTTTTCCCGGCGAGACCGAGCAGGATTTCGGCAAGACCATGAAACTGATCGAGGACATCGGCTTCGACCAGAGCTTCTCCTTCATCTTCTCCGCCCGCCCGGGCACCCCGGCAGCGAACCTGGCCGACGGCACCCCGGCGCGCGAGAAGCACGAGCGACTGATGCGCCTGCAGGCCGCGATCAACGCCAACGCAAAAAAAATCAGCCAGGCGATGGTCGGCAGCATGCAGCGCGTGCTGGTGGAAAAACCCAGCACCCGCGATCCGAGCGAGCTCACCGGCCGTACCGAGAACATGCGCTTCGTGAACTTCCCGGGCAGCCCACACCTGATCGGGCAGTTCGTCGACGTGGAGATCACCGAGGCGATGAGCAATTCACTACGTGGACGGGTGATGGTCGCCGAGGACGTCACCGCCTGACCAACCCGCACAGTGCAGGAGCGCACCCAAGAGACTCCATGACCAACGGCATCAACCAGCGCGACTTCGTGCTCGACCCTGAAGACAACGCCCGCCTCGCCAATTTGTGCGGGCCGTTCGACGAACACCTGCGTCAGGTCGAGCTGCGCCTGGGCGTGGAGATCAACCATCGCGGCGGTGTCTTCCAGGTGATTGGCGCGGACGGTCCGGCCAAGGCGACCGAAAAAGTGTTGCGTGCGTTGTATGCCAGCACCGAAAATGAGGCGTTGACCGGGCCGAAGATCAACCTACAGCTTGCTGATTCGGGCGTCGATGCTCTGGTCGCCGATACCGGGGGCACCCAGGAAGTCATCATCAAGGTGAAGCGCGGCGTGATCAAGGGCCGCGGTCCGAACCAGGCGCGCTACCTGCATGCAATCGCCACGCACGACATCAACTTCGGGGTGGGTCCGGCCGGTACCGGCAAGACCTACCTGGCGGTGGCCAGCGCGGTGGAGGCGCTGGAAGCCAACCGGGTGCAGCGATTGATCCTGGTGCGCCCGGCGGTCGAGGCCGGCGAGAAGCTCGGCTTCCTGCCCGGCGACCTGTCGCAGAAGGTCGACCCGTACCTGCGCCCGCTGTACGACGCGTTGTACGAAATGCTCGGCTTCGAGCGGGTCGCCAAGCTGATCGAGCGCAACGTGATCGAGATTGCCCCCCTGGCCTACATGCGCGGGCGCACACTCAACGACTCCTACGTGATCCTCGACGAGGCGCAAAACACCACGGTCGAGCAGATGAAGATGTTCCTGACCCGGATCGGCTTCGGTACGGTGACGGTGATCACCGGCGACGTCACCCAGGTCGACCTGCCGCGCAACATCCGCTCGGGCCTGCGCCAGTCGATCAAGGTATTGCGCGGCGTGAGCGGCATCAGCTTCACCTTTTTCACCTCGCGCGACGTGGTGCGCCATCCGCTGGTGGCAAAGATCGTGCGTGCGTACGAGGCGTTTGACCAGAAGGATGAGAGCGGCACATGAGTCGACGATCCCCTGTCTCGTCCGCAGGAGCGCACCCTGTCCCCAAGGGACCTCGCTCGGTGGTGCGTGTGGCTTCCGCGGGCCACGGTGAGGACCATCGCGCACAGGATGCGCTCCCACATCGGTCCGTCACCGTGCATCTGGGTTACGCGGTGCCGCGGGCGGGGATACCCTCGCCGATCAGTTTCCGCCGCTGGGTCGAGGCGGCATTGCGCGGGGCGAAACGGCGCAAGGCAGCCGAGCTCTCCATCCGGATCGTCGGTGCCGATGAAGGCCGCGCGCTCAACCGCGACTACCGCGGCAAGGATTACGCCACCAATGTGCTGTCGTTCCCGGTGGAACTGCCGCCCGGCGTCAGCTCGCCGCTGATCGGGGACCTGGCGATCTGTGCCCCGGTGGTGCTGCGCGAGGCTGCCGAACAGGGCAAGACGCCACGTGACCACTGGGCGCATCTGGCCATCCACGGCGTGCTGCATCTGCTGGGCTGCGACCATGTGCAAGAGGCTGAGGCGATCGAGATGGAGGCACTGGAAACCCGTATCCTGGCCGGCCTAGGCATCGCCGACCCCTATGCCTGAACCGACAGGGCTTTTCCGCTAGAATCAAGCTTCCGCCTGACACTGGGCAGCACCCAAACGAGTAATGAACGACGACCCTGGCAGTACCAGCGGCCCGGCCCACCGTAGCTGGTGGGACAAACTGGGCCACCTGTTTTCCGGCGAGCCACGCAACCGCAACGAGTTGATTGACGAGTTGCGCGCAGCCCAGATCAACGGACTGCTGTCCGCCGACACCCTCACCATGGTCGAAGGTGCGATCAAGGTCACCGAGCTCGACGTCGACGATGTCATGGTGCCACGCGCGCAGATCGTGATGCTTGCCGTCGACGCGACGCTGACCGACCTGCTGGCCACCGTGGTCGAATCCGGCCACTCGCGCTTCCCGGTGCATGGCGAGGACAAGGACGAGATCCTCGGCATCCTGCTGGCCAAGGATCTGCTGAAGTACTTCGGGGCCGCCGAGCACTTCGACATCCGCTCGATCCTGCGCCCGGCGGTGCTGATTCCTGAATCGATGCGATTGAATGTGCTGCTGGAAGAGTTCCGGCTCACCCGCAACCACATGGCACTGGTGGTCAACGAATACGGCGGCGTCGCCGGATTGGTGACCATCGAGGACGTGCTGGAGGAGATCGTCGGCGAGATCGACGACGAGCACGATGACGAGGACGAACCCGAGCTGATGTACCAGCAGCCCGACGGCGACTGGCTGGTCAGCGCACTGACCCAGATCGAGGACTTCAACGAACACACCGGGGCCAGCTTCTCCGACGAGGAATACGATACCGTCGGCGGCATGGTCACTTCCGAGTTCGGCCACCTGCCCGGGGTCGGAGAGGAAGTGGTCATCGGCGACTACCTGTTCCGGGTGACCGAGGCGGATGACCGCCGCGTGCAGCAATTCCGGGTGGCGCGGCAGCCCGGCATGCTGGCGTCCTGACCCCGGCGCATGAACCTGCTCCATCGCGCAGCCCCGGCTTTCCTGGCACTGCTGCTGGCCGCGCTCGCGCCTGCCCGTGCCGGCATAGCCGACGCACCCGGCTCCGATCTGCAGGTGTCGCTGGTCACCTACGGTCCCGGCGAAATCTACTGGGAGCGATTCGGCCATGACGTCATCGAGGTGCGCGACCGCGTCTCGGGCGAATCGGTCAATTTCAATTACGGCGTGTTCGATTTCGAGGAGGAGAATTTTTTCCTGAATTTCGCCCGCGGCCGCATGCACTACATGATGGACGCCGAACGCAGCGCCGACGAAGAGCGCTATTACATGCAGTTCGGCCGATCGGTGACACGCCAGCGACTGGCGCTGGATCCCGGTCAGGCCGCCGCGTTGCGCGACAACCTGCTGTGGAATCTGCGGCCGCAGAACGCAGGCTACGACTACGATTACTATGCCGACAATTGCACGACCCGCGTGCGTGACGCACTGAACGCCGTGCTCGGGGACGCCCTGAAGAAGCAACTCCAGGCACGCCCCGGTGACATGACGTATCGCCAGCAGACGGTACGCTTGATGAGCGCGCAACCCTGGCTGGCATTACTGCTGGACCTGGGCCTGGGGCCTTACGCCGACCAGCCATTGAACGCCTGGCAGGAGAGCTTCCTGCCGTCCGTGCTGCAGTCGCAGCTGCGCCACGTGCAGATCATCACTCCGGCCGGCGGCAGCAGGGCGCTGGTGCAGGACGAGCAAATCCTTTCGCCCAACCGCTTGACCGCGCCACCGGCGTCGCCGCCCGACCTGCGCCTGCCGCTGGGCGTGGCAGGCCTGCTGTATGCCGCGTTGATCGTGCTGTCGCGGCGCCGGTGGCCGATCGGCTACGCGCTGCTCGGCACGGTATTCCTGGCCCTGGCCGGATTGGTCGGCGTGATGCTGCTGATGCTGTGGACGCTGACCAGCCACCAGGCAGCCTGGGCCAATGCCAACCTGCTGCTGTTCAACCCGTTGGGCTTCCTGTTGCTGCCCACGCTGTGGCGCACCCGTCGGGGCCTTGCCGCCTCGCGCTACATCGACGGCATACTCGCCGTGCAACTGCTCGCCATGGTTGCCGCCGTGGCGCTGCACCTGGCTCCAGGCACGGTGCAGCAGAACCAGCCGTGGCTGCTGTTCGCCCTGCCCTGCTGGCTGGCGCTGGCGTGGAGCCTGCGGCGTCAGCGCTGATCGCGAACGCCGCCGGCGCGTTGCCCCGCCACACCAGGCACGGCATCATGCACGCGTGAACGCGACTCCGCCGTCTGCCGCACCGGCGACCACCGACGAGCCCATGGTGGTCAATTGCGTCGCGTACCACCGCGACGGCAGGCGGCTGGGCGAGATCGGCCTGGATGCCATCCGTGGCGTGCTGGCAGAACCGGACACCTTCGTCTGGGTCGGCTTGCACGAGCCGGACGAAGCACTGCTGGAAACACTGCAAGAAGAATTCGGCCTGCACGACCTGGCCATCGAGGACGCCCACACCGCACACCAGCGCACCAAGATCGAGGCTTATGGCGATTCGCTGTTCCTGGTGGTGCAGACCGCGCAACTGATCAACGGCGAGCTGGAGTTCGGCGAAACCCACATCTTCCTCGGCGCACGCTACCTCGTCACCATTCGCCACGGCGCGTCGCTTTCGTACGCCCCCGCACGGCGTGCCTGCGAGAACACGCCGGAACTGCTGGCGAACGGGCCGGCCTACGGCCTTTACGGGGTACTCGACTTCATCGTCGACAACCTGTTGCCGATCGTGCGCGATTTCCGCGAGGAACTCGGCTTGCTGGAGCAGGACATCTTCGCCGAAACCTTCAAGCGAAGCACCGTGCACAGGCTCTACGACATGCAACGCGACCTGATGACATTGCGCCTCGCGGTGGCGCCGCTGCAGGACATCACCAGCCAGTTGGTGCGGCTGCATCCGAACCTGATCCACGACAAGTTGCGCCCGTATTTCCGCGATGTCTACGACCATGTGTTCCGGGTCAACGAGTCGATCAGCGCCATGCGTGAAATGCTCACCGCCGCGATCAACGTCAATTTGTCGCTGGTCACGTTCGGTCAGAACGAAGTGATGAAGAAACTCGCCGGCTGGGCAGCCATGCTCGCCGCCCCGACCCTGCTCACCAGCTGGTACGGCATGAACTTCCGGCACATGCCCGAACTCAGCCAGCCCTGGGCCTATCCCGCGATCATCGTGGTGATGAGTTCCATCGTCGGGAGCATCTACGCAGCACTCAAGCGCGCGGGTTGGCTGTAGGCACCGGCACACCGCGATTGCCTGCCGTACGATGGCCCACGCTCCCGGGATCGGAGGTAGAACACGGGTTCCGCACGCCACTAAAGATTTTCTCCGATCGGTCGATCAGGGTCGTACTCACGCCTTAACCTACCGAGGGCACCCCGACCCATGAAAAGCCTGTTCATATCAACCGTACTTTTGCTGGCACCACTTGCTGCCCACGCCGAGTGCGACATCAAGGATTTCGCGATTACGGATTTCAAGCCTGAAGCCGGAGCCGGCAGGCTCATACTGCGCGGTCAACTGACGAACAATTGCGCCAGTGCGTCAGCCGCACAGATCCGTATCGAGATCAAGGACGATACCGGCTCCGTGCTGCAATCCAGAAAGATATGGCCCGCCGGCACCTCCAACATCACGCCCGGGCATACGGTGGAGTTCGACCTTGGCCGCATGTTCCGCGCCCAGACGGGTATCGCGACCTTCACGGCCAGCATCGTGGATGTGCGTACCTGGTGACCCGGTCGCAGACGCGTACGAAAAAGGCTCCGCAAGGAGCCTTTTTTGCTGTCCGCGCATCCTTGGCGACGGTCCGGGAAGCGTCATCGATCCACACATCGGCGGCAGCCGCCGGCGGCCATCGCGGATGCGGTTGCGCGCTCAGTGCAGTACGAACAACTTGTCGAAGCCGGCCACGCGAAGCGTGCTTCGCAGTTCGGCCGCGGCATTGACGATGCGGATATCGGCGCGCTCATCGCCGGCATGCTCGCGCAGCAGCAGCAACATGCCGAGCGCGGAGCTGTCCATGCGGGTGACCTCGCTCAAGTCGATGAGGTAGCTGCGTGCCGCCTGGCCGCTGCCGAGGCAGGCGTCGTGGAAATCGCGGTGGATGCTGAAGTCGAAACGCTCACCCAGTTGCACGGTGAGGCAATCGTGTTCGCGGTCGTGATGAACAATCATGATGCTGTCCTCAGAGCTTGTTTAAGGTCTCCAACTGCCCCGCGCCGGGCACTGTCTGCGCGCGGGTTCTCAGAAGAGTTCGATCTCGCCCGCGTCCATCGAGCTTTGCATGGCCGGGCCACGCAGGCGCAGGCGTGCCTTCTCGCGCTGGATGGCCAGCCGGCTGCGTACGCGCTGGGCGCGTTCGCCCAATGCCTCGACGTCCATCGGCGCGCAAGCCAGTTCCTCGATGTCGCGGGTACATTCGGCGGCAATTTCCTGCAGGTCCAGCAGCCGCGAACGCGTTTGCGTGATCAGCTGGCTCAGGATGTCCTCGAACTGCAGCGATCGGATGGTGGTGGACACGTCGCTGCCCAGGCCGCGATTGATCTCCACCACCTGGTCGGCAACCGCACTGGTGCGTGCATCGCTCTCGGTAACGTGGGCCATCATGGCGTCGATGCCGCCCTTGGCCGACAGCGCCACGTTGAGATCCTGCGAGGCCATGGCGCCGACCAGCCCGCGCAACTGCTCCATCGCGGTGCGGGCACGCTCGACGTGGCTGCCGATCTGTTCGTTGAACTGGTTGGAATGACTGGCCAGGCTACGGATTTCCCCGGCCACGACCGCAAAGCCGCGGCCGGATTCACCGGCACGCGCAGCCTCGATCGCGGCGTTCAGCGCCAGCAGGTTGGTTTCCTCGGCAATCGTGTTGACGTTCTTCAGCAGGCCGAATACGGCATCCATCTCGTTTGCCATGCCGTCGATGCGGTAGACGATGCGCAGGCTCTCGCGCGACATCTGCACGATCATGCCGACGAAGTGTTCCAGCAGGTCGCCGGTACGCGCGGCGAAATCCTGGATCGAGATACCGCCGTCCTGGACCTCGATGATCTGTTTGAGCAGCGACTGCTGCAACGCCGTCTTGCTGGACAGGCCATCGAAGCCGCCACCCAGCTCGGAGACAGCATCACGCAGCAGGCCCAGACTCTGGTGCAGTTCGCGACTGGCATGACCGAGTTCGTCGACCAGCGCCCCCCGCACGTCCTCCAGCGCCTCACGCACCGGTCCGGCATGGCTGGCTGCGGCGGACACGGCCGGAACCTCCGGGCATTGCCGTGCTTCCACGATCCACACGATGGTCAACACCGCCACCAGCAGCGGCGCCAGCCAGGCCGGGTGCCACAGCAACGACAGCAGCAGGGCCAGTGCGCTGGCGCTGGCGCCAAGAATGGGGCGTTTGCCGGACAACGGGGATTTGAAAACCATGATGAAGTACCTGGGTTCAGCCGCGCACGGCATCGGCAAGGGGTTGACGCGCGAGCATCAGCAAGCGCGAGGCGATCTGGTCGAGCGGTTGCATCTCGCTGGCGGCACCGAGCTTCCAGGCAGCGCCGGGCATGCCCCAGACCACGGAGCTCTCTTCGTCCTGCACCAGGGTGGCGGCACCGGCCTGGCGCAGCTCCAACAGTCCGCGCGCACCGTCGTCGCCCATACCCGTCAACAACGCCGCGATGGTGGCGACACCGGCACTGGCGGCCATCGAGCGGAACAGCACGTCGACGCTGGGCTTGTGCCGATTCACCAGCGGACCATCGTGCAGGCGGCAGACGTACTTCGCGCCGTCCCACATCGCCAGCAGGTGGTGGCTGCCGGGGGCGATGTAGACATGACCGGACTGGATCGGCTGACCCTCGCGGGCCTCGCACACCCGCATCGCCGAACAGCGGTCCATGCGCGCGGCAAACGGGCCACTGAAAGCGGCAGGAATGTGCTGGGTCACCAGGATCGGCGGCGCGTCGGGCGGCATCTGCTCCAGCACTACCCGCACCGCCTCGGTTCCGCCGGTGGACGCGCCGATGGCGATGATCGGGCTGCCGCCGCGCGTGCCCACGCTTTGCGCCCGCGGCAGCACCACATCGGCGAACAGCCGCGGCGCCACATCCAGCTTACGCACCACGGTGCGCGCCCGCGGGTTGGCGCGCGCGGCCAGCTTCACCTTCTCGCAGATCTCCTGCGCACTTTCCCCGAAACGGGTGGCCAGGTCGTGATCGGGCTTGGCAAAAAAATCCACCGCTCCCATCTCCAGCGCACGCAAGGTCACTTCGGCTCCCTCGACGGTCAGCGACGACACCATGACCACCGGCATCGGTCGCAACCGCATCAGGTTCTCCAGGAAGGTGATGCCGTCCATGCGTGGCATCTCGACGTCCAGGGTCAGCACATCGGGATTGAGCTGCTTGATCTTCTCGCGAGCGATCAGCGGGTCGGCGGCGGTGCCCACCACCTCGATGGCCGGATCGCAGGCAAGCATCGCCGACATCAGCTTGCGCACCAATGCGGAATCGTCGACCACCAGTACTCGCACTCTTGCCATTGCCGTCCAATCCCGTCCCGCCGTAAACATGCTGACCCGCTTGAGCGGACTGCCACCGTATCGATGCCGCACCCGCGCGGTGGGCGCTAGAAAAGCTCTACCTCACCCTTTATCGGATCATTTGCCAGGCGCTTGAGGTAACCGCGCTCATCGGCCACCAGCCGCAAGTCGTCTCTGCGACGCAGCAGGCGCACCCTGGCCCTGCCGCTATGCGGAAAAAACTGCACCTGGCGCGGGTAAACGTCACCCAGGTCCGAGGCCACCACGGTCAGGTTCTCGGTCGCGACATAGCGCTGCACGAATTCGATGTTGCGCTTGCCGATATCACTCATCTGCGCCAGCACGCGCCCGCCACCGAACACCTTCACGCGCAGATCCTGGCGCTGGCCACCCGCCTTGAGGATGGCGTTGATCAGCTGTTCCATGGCATCGCTGCCGTAGCGTGCCGCACGCCCCACGGTGGACGACCAGTTGTCCCGCGCACCGACCGGCTCGGGCAGCATGAAGTGGTTCATGCCGCCGAGCCCGCGACGGACGTCGTGGATGCAAACCGACACGCAGGAGCCAAGGACCGTACAGACCAGTTCCTCCTGATTGCTCACATAAAACTCGCCGGGCAATACCTTGACCGTCGTGCAGCCATGGCTCGGGTCCCAGAACCGACGCAGGTGCTCGAAACCTGGCGGCGCCTGGGAAACGAGGGGGGCCACCCGCCGGTCAGTAACGTGCATATCCATCAGCTTCTCTTCCGGTAGACGGTGCGGCCAATCAGCTCGAAGTCGTCGTTGATGCCGTGCAGCGACTCGCTGTGGCCCAGGAACAGGTACCCACCCACCGGCAGCAGCTGCGCAAAACGCCGGATCAGCCGCTGCTTGGTGGGCTGGTCGAAGTAGATCACCACATTGCGGCAGAAGATGGCGTCGAACGGTCCCTTCATCGGCCAGTCGTGCAGCAGGTTGAGCGGCTGGATGGTGACCAGTTCACGCAGCCGCGGATGCACCTTGGCCAGGCCTTCGTACTCACCCGAACCACGCAGCATCCAGCGGCGGCGGTGCTCATCGCTGACCCCGCCGAGGCGATCCAGTGGATATACACCCCGGCGCGCCGTCTCCAGTGCCTGGGGGGACAGGTCGGTGGCGAGAATCCTTGCGTCCAGGTCGCTCGCGTCGTGTTTCTCGATCGCCTCGGCCAGCACCATCGCCAGCGCATACGGTTCCTCGCCGGTGGAGCAACCGGCCGACCAGATGCGCAGGCGGCCGCTGTCGCGGCGCTTTTGTTCGAGCCAGCGCGGCAGCAGGTCGGCCGCCAACAGATCGTAATGGTGCACTTCGCGGAAGAACGAGGTGACATTGGTGCTGATCACACTGGCCAATTCACCGAGCTCGCCATGCGGATCGCGCCGCAGCAGCTCGCAGTAGCCGCTGAACTGCTTCAGCCCCAGCGCGCGCAGACGGCGAATCAACCGGCTCTGCACCAGCTGGCGCTTGTGCTCCCCCAGCGAGATGCCGCAATGCTCGTGCACAAACTTGCGCAGGAACTGAAAGTCGCTGTCGCCCAGCAACGGTCCGCCGTCGACCACCGCAGCAGCATCGTCGTGGATCATGCCAGGCGTCACGTTCATCTCAGAATTGCTTCCACGCGCCGGCGGCGGAACTGTCGGCTTCCGCCACGGCACGCTCCGGCGGGGTGTTGCGCACGGCGGCAAACACCGCCTCGGTCTCGACCGCCACGGCCTTGGCGCGCGCCGGCGTAATCGGCATCTTCTCTTCCAGGTTCACCTGGAAGAAGCCCATCCGGCTGCGTAATTGGCCCGCCTGTTCGTGCATCGCGCGGGCTGCGGCCGAAGCCTGCTCCACCAGCGCAGCGTTCTGCTGGGTCATCTCGTCCATCTGCATCACGGCGTGGTTGATCTGGTCGATGCCGGCCGATTGTTCCTGGCTGGCCGCGGCGATCTCCGCCACGATGTCGGTGACCTTCTTCACGCTGTCGACGATCTCGGCCAGCGCCTCGCCGGACTGGTTGACCAGCTCCGAACCGGCGCGGACCTTCTCGTCACTGTCGGCGATTAGGCCCTTGATTTCCTTGGCCGCACCGGCGCTGCGCTGGGCCAGGCTGCGCACCTCGGTAGCCACGACCGCGAAGCCGCGGCCCTGCTCGCCGGCGCGCGCCGCTTCCACCGCCGCGTTCAGCGCCAGCAGGTTGGTCTGGAAGGCGATCTCCTGGATCAGGCCCACGATGTCACCGATCTTGCGGCTGGAGGCGTCGATTTCGGCCATGGCCGAAATCGCCCTGCCGGCGACCTCGCCGCCGCGCTCGGCCTGCTCGCGGGCGCCACGGGCCAACTGGTCGGCATGGTTGGCGTTCTCCGCGTTCTGTTTCACGGTGGAAGTCATTTCCTCCATCGACGAGGCGGTTTCCTCCAGGCTGGAAGCCTGCTCCTGGGTCCGCTGGCTGAGGTCGTCATTGCCGCGCGCGATCTGTTGCGCGGCAGCGCTCACGGCATCGGAGCCCTGACGCACCTCGTCGACGATCTCGCTCAGTTGCCCGTCCATCACCCGGAACGCATCGATGAGTTCACCCAACTCATCATGGCGCCCGACCTGGATATTGTGATTGAGCTGGCCTTCGGCGATGGCATGGGCATAGGCCACGGCCCGCGCCAGGCGCGTGGTGACCGAGCGGATCAGCAGCACCGCCGTGATCAACGCCAGCAGCAGGCCGGCAACCAGGGCCGTTACGGTAACCATGCGGACGGTCTCGTAGCGCTTCTTCTGCAACTGGTAGTTTTGCTGCGCGTCGGCGCGTTGCTGCTCGATTACCTTGGCCAGCCGGAACTGGCGGTCCATCATCAGCGGGCGCACCTGCATGTCCAGCAGGTCGGGTGCGCTTTCGTCCCGGTCGGCCAGCGCCTGCAGCAGGTCCTTGCTGTTGGCATCCATGTCGGCATCGGTGGCCGTCCAGTCCTCGTACAGCTTCACCACCGGGCCACTCATCGGGATCGCGGCCAGCTTCTTGCGCAACGCGATGATCTCGACCTGTGCCGTGTCGAAGTCGTCGATCTTCTGCTTCATCTGCTCGGGCTTGGCGATCAGCGAGGTGGCCTCACCCAGGGCGATGTACGACATCAACGAATGCTGCGCGATCGAGGACACCAGGTTGGCCGGAACCATTCGTTCCTCGTAGATCTCGCGGGTGGACTCATTCTGCATCTGCATGACGCCGAGGCCGATGACCGCACCGATGACCAGCATTACTCCGAGCAGTCCGAGCACGCCGATCAGGCGGGCCTTGACGCTCAAGGTGGGCAACTTGACACAGCGTGCCAGGATATTCTTGATCTTCATTCATGCTCCCCGGTTCAAGCGGCAACTTCGACTTCCTGGACCTGCGTCAGCGCAGCCTCCAGCGTTTCAACGTCCTCAGGGCGCATCAGCTTTTCCACGTCCAGCAGCATCACCATGCGCTCGACGTGGGTGGCCAGACCCTTCAGGTAGCGGGTATCCACGATCGCCCCCATGTCCGGCACCGGCTTGATTGCAGCCGGGTCGATGTCGGCTACATCGGATACGGCATCGACCACGATGCCGAACAGCCGGTCGGCGACGGCCACGATGATCACCACCGTGCTGTCGCCATAGGTCTCGCGCTCCAGGCCGAAGCGCAGGCGCAGATCCATGATCGGCACGATCGCGCCGCGCAGGTTCAACACACCGAGCAAGTAGGCAGGGGTCTGCGGAATGCGTGTCACCCGCGACCAGCCGCGGATCTCGCGTACCGACAGGATGTCGACGCCGTATTCCTCGTCCGCCAGGCTGAACGTCAGGTGCTGCACGGTGGACACCGTACCCTGGTCGCTTTCGTACATGGGAGAGTCACCTCGTGATGGGCTTTGCGAATGTCATGCCTCTCCGGCTGTGTCGGCATGAGGGGCGGCAACTTGAGCAAGACAGCAACGCTGGTCGGCTCCCATCGGGTAGATCGTGCCTGCCCGCTGGTTTTGCGGACACCCGCCACGAGACGGTACGCGCCAATCCAACCGCGCCGGGAGCGTCGTTGTCACGGCCACGGAGAGGGGCTCAGGCGGCTTTGGCCTTGCCTTGATGGCCCAATCGCACCACGCCGCTGACATCCACGATCAGTGCCACCGAGCCGTCGCTGAGGATGGTGGCCCCGGAAATGCCCTGCACACGCTGGTAGTGCGCTTCCAGCGACTTCACCACCGCCTGTTGCTGGCCGAGCAGATCGTCCACCAGCAGCCCCACGCGACGCCTTTCTTCCTCGATCACCACCACGATGCCGCGTTCGATGTCGGTGACGGCACCCTCGCAGCCGAACGCGCGGTGCAGCCGCATGATCGGCAGGTAGGCGTCCCGGAAGTGGAATACCTCGCCACCACCGGCGATCTTGCGCACGGCCTCGGGCTGCAGCCGCAGCGATTCGACGATGGAGATCAGCGGCACGATGTAGCGCTCCTCGCCCACCGCGGTGACCAGGCCTTCAATGATCGCCAGGGTCAGCGGCAGCGCGATGGTGAATACGCTGCCCTTGCCAGGGTGGCTGCGCACCCCGACGCTGCCGCCCAGGTCGCGCACGTTGCGGCGCACGACGTCCATGCCGACACCGCGACCGGACAGGTCGGTGGCCTGGGTTGCGGTGGAGAAGCCGGGCCGGAAGATAAGCTCGGCCACCTCGGCATCGTCGAGCTCCTGGCCGGGGCGGATCAGGCCGCGCTGCTCCGCCTTGGCGACGATCGCCGCCCGATCCAGTCCGGCACCGTCGTCACTGATCTGCACCACGATGTTGCCACCCTCGTGGTAGGCATCGAGCCGGAGCGTGCCGGTTTCCGGCTTGCCGGCGGCACGGCGTTGCCCGGGCGCTTCCAACCCGTGATCGATCGCATTGCGCACCAGGTGCACCAGCGGATCGCCGATCTTCTCCAGCACCGTCTTGTCCAGCTCGGTGTGTTCACCGTGCAGTTCCAGCTTGACCTGCTTGCCGAGCTTGTGCTCCAGGTCGCGGACCAGCCGCGGAAAGCGGTTGAACACCGAAGCAATCGGCAGCATGCGTATGCGCATCACGCTTTCCTGCAGCTCGCGCGTGCTGCGTTCCAGTTGCACCAGGCCCTCGCGCAGCCGCTCCAAGTGCGAGGGATCGAAATGTTCGCCGATATCGCTGAGCATCGACTGGGTGATGACCAGTTCACCCATCATGTTGATCAGCGCATCGACCTTGTCGATGTCCACTCGGATCGAACCGCCGTCCCTGGACGCCATGGCAGCCTTGCCGACCGCGCGCGGCCCCTGCTCCGGCGCGGGCACGGACGATGCGGCCACCGCCGGTGTGGGTGCCGGCCCGGTGGGGGCGGTCGGTGCATCACCAGCGATCGGCTCGATCGCCAGCTCGCAGTCGCCGTCTACCCAGTCGAACACGGCGTCGATATCGCCTCGCGCCGCTGCGCCATGCAGGCGCAGTTCCCAGCCGAGGTAGCACTGACTGGGATCGAGCTCGGGCAACCGCGCCGGCGCAGCATCGACCACGAAAGCGCGCAGCACTTCCAACCGGCCCAGTTGCTGCAGTTCACGGAACAGCCGCAGCGGGTCGTTGCCAGTCTGCAGCAGGTGCGGCAACGCGGTGAACCGGATATTCCAGCCAGCCGGCGCGACCGGCTCCGGCACGGCGGGAGCCACCGGCGCGGCCGCGCCCGCATGGACCAGCCTGGCCAGCTCGGCGCGCAACGCCTCGCTGTCCGCATCGGCCGCCGGCTGGTTGCTGCGGGATCGCGCGAGCATCGCTCTCAGGCAATCCACCGATCGTAACAGCAGGTCGATCAGCTCCTCGTCCACGCCGTGTCGCTCGCTGCGCACTTCTTCCAGCAGCGATTCGGCCACGTGCGTGAAGGCAGCGACGTCGGCAAAGCCGAACGTCGCGGCGCCACCCTTGATGGAGTGCGCGGCACGGAAAATGGTGTGCACCAGCTCGGCATCGGTCTGGCCCGAATCCAGCGCCAGCAAGGCCGCCTCCATCGCGTCCAGTCCTTCCAGGCTTTCCTCGAAGAAGGTCCTGTGGAATTGTGTCAGGTCGATGGTGCTCATGCGTACTCAGCCCAGTACGCGCTTGACGGTGGCCAGCAGTTGTTCCGGATCGAACGGCTTGACCAGCCAGCCGGTGGCACCGGCCGCCTTGCCTTCCATTTTCTTGTCGGCGTGCGATTCAGTAGTGAGCATCAGGATGGGTACGCCCTTGTACGCATCCAGTGCGCGCAGCTCGCGTACCATCGCGATGCCGCCCATGACCGGCATGTTGACGTCGGCCAGCACCAGTTCGAACGTGCTGCCGCGCGCGGCGTCCAGCGCCAGTTGCCCGTTCTCCGCCTCGGTCACCTCGTGGCCGGCGCCGCGCAGGGTGAAGGACACCATGCCGCGCATCGAAGCCGAGTCGTCTACTGCAAGAATCTTTGCCATGCTGCCACCTCGTATCAGGCCAGCGTTGCTGCTGGCAGGTTCAATGACTGTTCCAGCCCAAGCAGGCTGGCTGCCTCGCTCAAAACCGCGTTCTCGCCACACCAGCCCAGCGTGCCGCCCTGCCGTTCCAGTTCACGCCGGAACAACACCAGCAGCTGGAGCGCTGCGGTATCGACGCGCTCGAGTGCGTTCACATCGAGCACGACTTCGCCCTTGTGCAATACCTCCTGCAACTGCGCCTTCAAGGCCGCCTGTGCCGCCAGGCGGCAGTCAGCCGGAAGCTGCACCACCGGGGTGTCCCCGTCACTGGCCTGCGCTGGCGCAGACGCCGCGACCGGCGTCTTGCCCGCCCTGGGTTTTCCTGCCGTTCGCTTGCTGCCCATGTGTCCGCTCCGCGTGCGCCGTATGCCTCTCACGTCCTGTCTATCGACCGCCCGGCGGATCGCTTTAGCACGGATCGACGCGAGTCGACCCGCAGGCGCCTCCAGTTGCCCCGAACGGATTGCCCCGGACCCGCGCTCAAGTATTCCCGGAAGCGGCCGATGGCTCTCCACGACCACCCCGTTGCCCATGTCCGCGCCCAGCGCAGGAACCAAGACTTGAACATTCCACCGATCAGCCATGCTGCGCTTACCTGGGCAGGTGCCGCTTCCGGCACCACCGCCCAGAGCTGGCGTATCGGCACGGTCTTGTCGGCCCGGCCGCTGGGAGTGAGCCCGCAGGGACTGCTGGTGCTGCAGGTCGGGGCACTCACGGTCGAGGCGGACGTGGCGCACAGCCAGTTGCCGGCCCAGTTCCAGGTGCGCGTGCTCAGCCTGGGCGCGCAGCCGCAACTGGAGGTTCTGACCCAGGCGGCTGACCCGACCTTCCAGCGCATGCTGCGCGAACGACTGCCCCAGCAGAGCGGCTACGCACCGTTGCTCGCCACGCTGTCGACGCTGGCCCAGCGGCCGGCGTTGCGCCAACTGCCCGCGGACGTACGAACGGCACTGGCGATGCTGGAGCAGGCGCTGCACGCCCCTTCGGAAATCACCAGGGGCGACGGATTGCGCGAGGCGATCCGGCGCAGCGGGCTGTTCTTCGAGTCACGCCTGCTCGGCCCACACGGTGGCCAGCCAGCCGTGGCCACTGACGACTGGAAAGGCGCGCTGCTGCATCTGGCCGGCCTGCTCGACAAGCGCGCCACGACCCCGCCACCGCCTGGCCGCGGTGATATCGACCCGCCGCTGCTGCAGCGTGGGTTGCAGGCACAGGCACGCCTGTCGCTGCCGGTATTGCCCGGCGGCAATGACGTGGCCGTGCTGCTGCAGCGTCTGCACGGCGATGTCAAAGCGGCGCTGGCGCGAATCGAAATAGCGCAACTGGACGCAAGTGCCAACCCGGCCGCAGCCTGGATCCTCGAGATCCCGTTGCTGGGCCGGGGTGGCCACGACATATTGCAGATCAAGCTCGAGCACAGCGCCGACACCCCCGATGGGGGCCAGGGTTGGATCTTGGGCTTCGCGCTGGACCTGCCGCCACTCGGACCCATCCAGGGTGAGTTGCAGTTGCGCGAGCCGCGGCTGTCGGTACGCCTGTGGGCCGAGCGCATCGAAACCGCCCAGCGGCTGGAACTGCAGTTCACGCCGCTGCGCCAGCGACTGGCCGCATGTGGCGTGCTGCTCGATCAGCTGAGTTGCCAGGTCGGCACGCCACAACCTCGGGGCGGCAGCAATGCGCTGCTGCTGAAGGCGACCGCATGAATACCCAGCCGCCGCCACGCCAGGTCAGCTTGCGCCTGGCCAACGGCAGCGACGAGGTCGAGCCGATGCCGGCAGAGTCGCTGGAGCTGCTGTTGGCTCGCGCCAGGGACCTCGGCATACCACTGCACCATGACGCACAGATTGCCGCGCTGCTGGCGGCACTGCGCCTGCGTGACGACATCCCGGTGCAACTGTACGCCTCCGCGGCATCGGTGCTGGCGTCGATTTACGACGCCGCCGAGGAATGAGTCGCACGGGCACCTTCTCCACCGAGCCGACACAGCCGGCAAACATCCAGCAGCGCCACGAATCCGCCCTGCCAGGACAGGACACCGGTCACCGGATCGTCGCTGCGGCGGGCACGACCCGGCGGTGGCGGTTCGATCGCGATGCCATCAGTACGCAACAGCTCGCCGACCGCGTCCACCCGCAGCCCGACGAGCTGGCCGGCATGTGCCAGCATGATGATGCGCACGCCGGCCGCATCGGTCCGGGGCTGTGGCACGCCCATCCGCCGGCAGCCATCAAGTACGGGAACGATCCGCCCGCGCAGGTGGCATACGCCAAGCACGTCGGGCGCGGAACCGGGAACCGGCGTGATGTCACCGTCGCGGATCACCTCGTTCACCGCCGACAACGGGGCTGCGTAAAGCTGGGCGCCCATGTGGAACGACAACCATTGCTGGTCGGCTGAGGCGGGCGCTGCAGAGGAAGCACGGGCATTCACGGCATATTTCCATGGTCAAGAGGGAAACACATCGGGCTCACCGGTCCGGGCTCACGCGCCGCTTCATGGCACGCGATACGGCATCGGCTGCCGGCGTGGCCTGCCCGGTGTCCCCGGGCTCGGCGGCGATGACCGCCGGGACGATCGGCAGGCCGGCCGGACCATCGGCGGGTGCCGGTGTCGCCTGGGTGGACCCGGTCGCGGCAAGGTTGTCGGCAACCGGCGTCGGTACGGCCGGGCCGACCATCCCGCGCAACTGCCCCGCATCGCTCTGCCCGCGTCGGTTGCCGCCCGACTCGTTTATCACCACGACCAGCACGCGTCGATTCTGATTGCGGCCTTCCGCCGTATCGTTGCTTGCCAACGGCCGTACTTCGCCCCAACCGATGATGCCGAGCCGGGCCGGCGCCACGCCGCTCTCCGCGAACAGCCGCGCCACGCTGGCGGCACGGGCTGCCGACAACTCCCAGTTGGACGGGTACTGCGGCGTGCTGATCGGCACGTTGTCAGTGAAACCCTCCACCCGCAGCGGGTTGGGGAAGCGCGCCAGGATGGCCGCCAGATCGTGCAGCACAGCCTCCGCCGAGGAGGAGAACTGGGCTACGCCGCTGGGAAACAGGATGTCGGTGCGGATCTCGATCTCGAGCCAGTCCTGCTTGTGCCGCACGACCACCATCTTGCGATCGATCAGCGGCTGCAGCGCACGACGCACCTGGTTTTCGATGTCGTCGAGGGTCTGCTGGGCGGGGCCGGGACGGCGATGGGCGACAGACGCCGGGGGCAATTGCAAGTGTATGGGCAGCACGATGCGACTGGTCTGCTGCTGGTCCTTGGGTATGACGGCCGGCAAGCTTGCCTTGCTCGGTGCGGGAGGCGGTGGCGCGACGCGGTGGCTGGAGCCGTTGAAGGCCTCGATCAGCGACTCGGACATCACTCGGTACTTGCCTTCATTGACCACCGACACCGCGTACATCACGACAAAGAACGCGAGCAGCAAGGTCATCAGGTCGGCATAGGGGATCGCCCATGCTTCGTGATTCAAATGCTCCTCGTGCTTGTGCTTTCTCATTCGAGGTAGCCCTGCAGGCGTGCCTCGATCTGGCGCGGATTGTCACCCTGTGCAATCGACACCAGCCCTTCGATCAGGATCTCGCGCATCCGCGACTGCTTGCCCACCAGCGCCTTCAGCCGCGCCGACATCGGCAACATGAACATGTTGGCCAGGGCCACGCCGTAGATCGTGGCCACGAAGGCCGCCGCAATGCCGTGGCCGAGCTTGCTCGGGTCGGACAGATTCTGCATCACCGCCATCAGCCCCATCACCGCGCCGATAATGCCGAGCGTGGGCGAATAGATGCCGGCGTTCTCGTACACCTTGGCACCCGCCAGGTCGATCGCCTCACGGGTATCGAGGTCTACCTCCAGCACGCTGCGGATGGTTTCGGGTTCGCCGCCATCGACGAGCAGTTGCAGGCCCTTGCTGATGAACGGGTCGCTCTCCGCGTCGATCTGCGGCTCCAGCCCGAGCAGGCCCTGGCGGCGGGTGATTTCGCTCCAGCCGATGATGCGGCTGATCAGGTCGTGCGGCAGGTACTGCGGCGTTTTGTAGATCATCTTCATCATCGACAACGCGTGCCTGATGACCTTGCCCTGGTTCTGCACCAGCAGCGCCGCCAGCGTGCCGAGGAACACGATCACGAACGCGGCCGGGTTCCACAAGGCGCTTACCGTCGAGCCCTTGAGGATGGTGCCCACGATGATCACCACGAAGCCCAGGATCGTACCGATGGTGCTTATTCTGTCCATGCTTCTCAGTCTTCCAGGTGCAACGAGGCCAGGAGCCCGCCGGTGCCGGCAACCAGCCCGGCCAGATCCATCACCAGGGCCAGCCGGCCATCACCGGTAACCGTGGCACCGGCAATACCGGATACGTCGGCAAACAACGGGCCGAGGGGCTTGACGATGACATCCTCCCGGCCAAGCACCTCGTGCACCATGCAGCCGATCCGCTGATGACCGATGTGCAGCACCACCACGTGTCGTGCGCAGCCGGGCTCCACGCCCACCCATCCGGAAAGGTCGGCCAGCGGCAGCGCACGGCCCCGATGCTCGCTCACCAGTCGTCCGTCGAGCTGGCGATCCTGGCCGACGGCCAGTTCGAACACTTCCTGCACATTGCCCAACGGCAACGCCAGCAGGCGGTTGTCGACCCGCACCATCAGCACGCGCAGTACGGCCAGGGTGAGCGGTACCGTCAGCTCGACCTCGCTGCCGTGCCCCGGCCTGGAGCGCACGCTCAAGGTACCGCCAAGCTCGGCCACGCGGGTTTTCACCACGTCCATGCCGACACCACGGCCGGAAATGTCCGACACGGCCGCAGCCGTACTGAAGCCGGGACGGAAGATCAGCTCATAGCATTCCCCTTCACTGAGGCGGGCAGCCTGGGCACGGTCGATGATGCCCTTCTCGATGGCTTTGCGGCGCAGCGCGTCCGAATCCATGCCGTGGCCGTCATCGCTGACCGAAATCACGATGCGCTCGCCACGCTGGCTGGCCGACAGGCAGACCCGCCCCTTGCGCGCCTTGCCGGCCTCCTCGCGCTCGTCGGGCATCTCCACGCCATGATCCAATGCGTTGCGCAGCAGGTGGATCAGTGGATCGGCCAGCGCCTCGACCAGGCCCCGGTCGAGATCGGTGCCCTCGCCTTCCAACACCAGTTCCACGTCCTTGCCCAACTGTCGCGCCAGGTCGCGCACGATGCGCGGAAAACGCTGGAACAGCCGACCCACGGGCTGCATGCGCGTGCCCATGGCGGCAGCTTGCAGATCATCCGTCACCCGATCCAGCTCAGCGACCGTTGCCGCCAGTGCCTCGTCGCCGAGCCGCGCGGCCAGGCTGAGCAGGCGATTGCGCACCAGCACCAGCTCACCGGCATGATTGACGAGCAGATCGAGTCTTGCCGTATCCACGCGTACCAGATTTTCTGCCGCGACCGCGTGCCGTGCCGGCGCGATGTCGGGCTTCCCGACCGGCGCGGCCGCCACGGCTCCAGGGCCGGGTGCCGCGGTGCCTGCGGGCTTGCCGTGCAAGCTGTCGAGCAGGGCCTCGAACTCATCATCGTCGATGGTTGCGCCGGGTGCCGGTGCCGCCGGCACCGCTGCCGGCGCGACGGCGCCGGGTACGGAATTGCCGTACAGGGTGTCCAGCAGGGCCTCGAACTCGTCGTCGTCGATCGACGCGTTTTCACCGCCCGGCACGGCCAGCGGCGGTGCCGCCGCGACCGGCGCAGCAGCACGCGGCAACAAGGAATTCAGCAACGCCGGTGGCGGCGTCGCCAGCGGCGTGCCGGCACTGACCGCGGCCATCATGTCGTTGAGCAGGTCCAGGCCCTGCAACAGCGCGTCCATGTGGTTGGCGTCAAGCGCCACCTTGCCGTTGCGCGCCTCGTTGAGCAGGTCCTCGGCGTGATGGCACAATAGCACCATCGGCTCGAGCGTGAGGAACCCGGCCCCACCCTTGACCGTGTGGAAGGCGCGGAACACGGCATTCAGCAACTCGCTGTCCCGTGGCGATGCTTCCAGTGCGACCAGTTGCTCACTGAGACGCTCCAGCAGCTCACCGGCCTCGACCAGGAAATCCTGGCGCAACTCGAGGTCGAATGGCGCGTTCATGGCCAACCGCTCCTCAAAAACCGAATTCGCTGAGCAGGCGGTCGGCGTCTTCCTGGCTGGATACCTCGACCACCCGGGCCGGCATGTCGCTGCCGGCCAGCGCGCCGGTCAGGCGCACCAACTCCAGCAGGGACGACTCCACCGTACCGATGAAATCGACGACTTTCTTGATGCGCTGCCCGGTGAGGTCCTGCCATGACTGCGCCAGCACCATGTCGGCAAGCCCCTCGCGACAGCTGTCAGCGAACATCACCGACTCACGCGCCAGTACCGCTGCCGGGTCGCTACCCTGTGCCCACTTGAGCACTTCAGCGGCGTTGATGGTCAGCGACTCGGCCTGCGGCCGCATGCGCTCGGCGAAATCAAGGCTGCGATGGGCTGCCTGCGCACTCATCTCCAGCGCGTCCTGCAGATGCTGGCGGGCATCGGCGACGCTGTGGGGAAAGCCCTCCTGGGCCAGGTCGCCACTCAGCCGGCGCACGGCGTCGTGCAGGTCACGCGCCAGTTGGCCGAGTGCGCGGAACAAGTGTTGCTCCCGCTGGCGCACCATGGCGTCCAGGGCCTGCTCGAACGCCGGCCCCTCGGGGCTGTTCAGCAGTTCACGCAGTTCGACGGGTAGGCTTTTGTCAATAGCGAGGGTATTCAAGGCGTTCATGCGCTCACCCCGCTGGCGGCGATTCGCTCGAAGATCTTGGTGAGCTTTTCCTTGAGCGTGGCCGCGGTGAACGGCTTGACGATGTAGCCGTTCACCCCCGCCTGCGCGGCCGCGATGATCTGGTCGCGGTTGTTCTCGGCGGTAACCATCAGCACCGGCATGCGCTTCAGCGATTCTTCGGCGCGGATCGCACGCAGCAGCTCGATGCCGGTCATGTTGGGCATGTTCCAGTCGGTCACGACCAGGTCGAACGGCGTACTGCGCAGCATGGCGATCGCGCTCTCGCCATCGTCGGCTTCCAGGATCAGCGGGCCGCTGAAACCCAGTTCCACCAGCAGATTGCGAACGATTCGTCGCATGGTGGAAAAATCATCCACCACCAGGATTTTCATGTTCTTGTCCAACGTTCTCTCCACATGCGGAGCAGGCCGACAGGCTGCCCCTGAAATGGCCGAATGCTGCGTCCGGTCAGGTGCGCCAGCCGGTGAGTCTTGCGCGCAGCCGGAGCACGGCCTGTCCATGGATCTGGCAGATACGCGATTCGCTCACCCCCAGCACCGCACCGATCTCCTTCAGGTTCAACTCTTGTTCGTAGTACAGCGACATCACCAGCTGCTCGCGTTCAGGCAGGCCGGTGATGGCTTCGGCCAGGGCCTCGCGCATGCCCTCGCGCTCGATGTTCTCCTGCGGCCCGAGAGTGCTCTCGTCGGCCACATCCATCACCCCGCCACCGTCACCCTCGTCCGATGCGGTCAGGCTGAGCAGTCGCACGCAGGCGGCATCGGCCAGCACCTGGTGGTACTCCTCGGTACTGATCCCGAGGCGCCGGATCACCTCTTTTTCATCCGCCTCCGCACCGGTCTCGGTCTCGATCTTCCGGATCGTCTCGGCCACCTCGCGAGTCTTGCGATGTACCGAACGCGGCGCCCAATCCGTGCGTCGCAGCTCATCCAGCATTGCGCCCCGTATGCGGATGCCCGCATAGGTCTCGAAGCTGGCGCCACGATCCTGGGCAAAATTTCGCGATGCCTCCAACAAACCGATCATTCCCGATTGAATCAGGTCGCCCACGTCGACACTGGCTGGCAACCGCCCCATCAGGTGATAGGCAATCCGTCGCACCAGTGGCGCATGTCGTCGTACCAGTTCGTCGGCACTTTCGCGGGAAACCTGCAGATACTCCGAAGCTACACTCATCACGGCACCTCACCGGCCGGTACGTTCCGACCACCAAAGAAGGCGATCCGATCGAGGGCGGCACGATCCGGCTCCCCCCACTTATCGACCAGGTCCGCCAATTTCTTGAACGCCTGCGACGAATGGCTCGATGGCCACGCGTCGACGACGGCACATTGCCTGCGGATGGCCTGGCGCAGACGCTCGTCATGCGGCACCCATCCACTGAAATCGATCACCACGTCGAGGAAGCGGTCGCTGACCCGCGCCAGCTTGTGGTGCAGTGCCCGCGCTTCCCCCTCATTGCGCACCATGTTGGCGACCATGCGCACGCGGCGGACGCCGAAGTCACGGTTGAGCACCTTGGTCAGCCCATAGGCGTCGGTCAGCGAGGCAGGCTCGTCGCATACCACCAGGATCACCTCGGCGGCGGCGGCGGCGAACATGGTCACGTTGTCGGCGAGGCCGGCGGCGGTATCCACCAGCAGGTATTCGGGCGGGCGGGCCAGCTCGTCGAAGGCGCGGATGATCGCGGCGTGTTCGCCGTTGTCCAGCTGCGCCAGGCGGCGAGTGCCCGAACCGGCAGGGACAACCTGCAAGCCGCGCGCTGCCGGCAGCAGCAATTCCTCCAGCGTGCATTCGCCGTCGAGCAGGTGGCCGATATGGCGCGACGGCGTGAGGCCAAGCATCACGTCGACATTGGCCAGGCCCATGTCGGCATCCAGCAACATCACCTCGTGGCCGGCAATCGACAGTGCCATCGCCAGGTTGACCGCGACCGTGCTCTTGCCTACGCCGCCTTTGCCGCCGGCCACGGCGATCACCCGGCACGGCGTGCGTGCACGCGCGCCGGCGCCCTGCAGGCTGCTGGCCTGGTGGCTGGCGGGGACCACTGTCGGGACCGCCGGTTGGGCGGTGGGCCGGGTGGCCGACTTTGCCAGCATCTGTTGCAGCCCGGAGGCCTGATCCATTGCAAGTACTCCGTTCATGCGTTGGCTACCGCGAAACCAAACCGTTCGGCCATGAGACTGTCATCGGGGCTGCCGCTTTTGTGCGATTGCGCGGCACGACAGACCAACACGCGCGCATCGGCGGCAGAAATATCCTCAGGCACGCGTTGACCATCGGTGGTGTAGTCCAGTGGCAACCGATGCCGGATCAGCACTGACAACGCGCCGCCCAGGCTTGGCGCCTCATCCAGCTTGGTCAAAATGCAGGAGTGCGGTTTCAGCGGCAGGTAGGCACGCACCGCGTCGTCCATCGACTGCGCATGGGTGTTGGCCGCCAGCACCAGGGTGGCGCGCAACTCGTTGGCATCGGCAAGGATGTCCAGTTGCTGATTGAGTCGCGGATCGTTGCCGGCAATGCCGGCCGTGTCGATCAGCACCGTGTGGCGACCCTGCAGGATCTCCAGCACCTTGCGCAGGCTCTCCCCGTCGTAGGCCGGATACACCCGCACACCCAGCAGGCGGCCGTAGTGTTCCAGCTGTGCGGCGGCACCGATCCGGTAATGGTCGGTGCTGACCAGCGCCACCTCGTCGACACCGCGTCGCAGCACCGCGCGGGCGGCAAGCTTCGCGATCGTGGTGGTCTTGCCCACCCCGGTCGGGCCGACCAGGGCGGTGACGCCTGGGGCATCGTCCACCAGTCCACGCCCGCTCGTCGCCAGGCGACGGCTGAGCATGCCCAGCGGCAGGTAGCGCGCCTGCTCGGTATTGATCTGTTCGGGGAGCTCGTCCACCAGGGTGCGGGCGACATCCGCATCGATGCCGATGCGGGTCATCTCGCGCAGGATGCGCGCCCGCAGGGGCTGGCGCCGCTCCATGTCGTTCCAGGCCAGGCTGGACAGCTGCATTTCCAGCATCGCGCGCATGCTGCCCAGTTCACTGCGCAGTTGCGCGGTGTCCTGCGCGGCACGCTCCATCAGCGGCACCGCGGCGCGCCGCTCGGTCACCGCGGCTTTCGGCGCAGGCGCTTGCGCGACTGCTGCCCGCGGCGCGGATGCAACCTTGGCGGCCGCAGGGGGTGGTGCCGGTGACCGCGGAGTGGCTGCAGCGGCACAGGGCAGCGGCGGCGGCGCGTGTGGCGGCGGCGCACCGCCCGCGCGTGGCGGCAACTCTGGGGCTGGCGCACCGTGACGGGAGGCTTCACGCATCAGCGCCTCGTCGTAATCTATCGCGGCGATGATCTCGATGCCGTCGGCAATGCGTCGGGTCGACAAAATGACCGCATCGGGACCTTGCTCCTCGCGTACCTCGCGCATGGCCTGGCGCATGTCGGCGGCGACGAATCGTTTGATCTTCATTGCTGTTTGCTCCGCAAACGGGAGTGGGGATTGGGGATTGGGGATTCGGTCAGAGCGGACGCGCTACGAACCGGCGCCAACCGCTTTTGCGAATCTCGAATCCCGAATCCCAAATCCCGGCTCCTCATGTTCCCAATGCCTGCACCAATCGCACCCGACGGTTGTCGGGCACCTCGTTGTAAGCCAGTACGTGCAGGTTCTGTGCCACATGCCGGGTAAACCTCGCCAGCCACGGCCGGAGCTGCGGCGCAACCAGCAAAACTGCGGGCTCGCCACTCATTTCCTGGCGACGCACGGCATCGGCCACGCTCCGTTGCAAACGATCGGCGAGGCCCGGCTCCACCGCGGCTCCGGCCACGCCGCCACCGCTGGCGAGTGAGCCCAACAGGATCTGTTCAAGCTCCGAGGCCAGGGTGATCACGGGGATCTCGGTACCCAGGCCGGTGATCTCCTGCACAATCTGGCGACCCAGCGCCACTCGCACGGCGGCGCTCAAAACGCCGGGATCCTGACTTTGTCCGGCATGTTCCGCCAACGATTCGACGATGCCGCGCATATTGCGGATCGGCACGCGCTCGGCCAGCAGGTTCTGCAGCACCTTGACCACCACGCCGAGCGACAGGCGCTTGGGCACCAGGTCCTCGACCAGCTTCGGCGCGGTAGCGGCAAGGCGGTCGAGCAGTTGCTGCACGTCCTGGTGACTGAGCAACTCGTGCGCATGACCCTGCAGGATATGCGACAGGTGGGTGGCGATCACGGTGGCCGGATCGACCACGGTGTAGCCGTAACTCTGTGCCAGCTCACGCTGGCCGCTCTCGATCCAGACCGCGTCCAGGCCGAAGGCCGGATCCTGCGTTGCAATGCCCTGCAACGTGCCGTGCACCTGGCCCGGGTTGATCGCCATCAGGCGATCGTTGTGCACCTCGGCCTCGCCCATCGGCACCCCCATCAGGGTGATCCGGTAGGTGTTGGGCCCCAGGTCCAGGTTGTCGCGGATATGTACCGCCGGCACCAGGAAACCGAACTCCTGCGACAGCTTGCGGCGCACCGACTTGATCCGCCCCATCAGCTCGCCGCCCTGGTGCACGTCCACCAAGGGAATCAGGCGGTAGCCCACTTCCAGGCCGAGCGGATCGACGCTGGCCACGTCTTCCCATCCCAGGTCCACCCGCTCCGCAGGCGCGCTGGCCACCGGCGTCTCGTCCGCCTTCCCGGCCAGGCGCGCGCGGGTTTCGCGCTCTCGCCTGTGCAACAACCAGGCCACGCCACCGCAGACGGCGCCAAGCAACAAAAAGGCGACGTTCGGCATGCCGGGGATCATGCCCATGATGCTCAGCACCACGGCGGCCACGGCCAGGGCACGCGGCTGACCGAACACCTGGCCAATCACCTGTCGCCCCATGTCCTGGGACTTGGACACGCGCGTGACGATGATCGCGGCGGCCACCGACAGCATCAGCGCCGGCACCTGTGCCACCAGGCCGTCGCCGATGGTCAACAGGGTATAGGTCCTGGCCGATTCGCCCGCGGACAGGCCGTGCTGCATCACGCCGACGAAGAAGCCGCCGATGATGTTGATGAACAGGATCAGGATGCCGGCGGTGGCATCGCCACGCACGAATTTGGAAGCACCGTCCATCGAGCCGTAGAAATCCGCCTCCTCGCGCACTTCCTGGCGCCGCTCGCGCGCCTGTTCCTGGGTGAGCAGGCCGGCATTGAGGTCGGCGTCGATCGCCATCTGCTTGCCGGGCATCGCATCCAGGGTGAACCGCGCGGTCACCTCGGACACGCGCGTGGCGCCCTTGGTGATCACCACGAAATTGATCACCACGATGATCGAGAACACCACCAGGCCGACCGCGAAGTTGCCGCCGATGACGAACTCGCCGAACGCCTCGATCACCTTGCCGGCGGCGCCCGGGCCATCATGCCCGTGCAGCAGTACCACGCGGGTGGAGGCGATATTCAGCGCCAGCCGCAACAGGGTGGCCATCAACACCACGGTGGGAAACGCGGCAAACTCCAGCGGGCGCATCACATAGACCACCGCCAGCAGGATCACCAACGACAGCGCAATGTTGAAGCTGAACAGGATGTCCAGCAGGAACGGCGGCATCGGCAGCATCAGCATGCCCAGCATCGCCAGCATCGCCACCGGCGCGCCAATACCCCGTCGCGCCAGGTATTTGAAATTGCCTAGTACGTCTGCACCCGTCATGGTTTTGACTCGTCATGCATTGCGATAAGGGCCCATCAGGTCAGGATCGACCTCGGGATTCGGTGCATCGGGTGGAATCCCACCCTGTGCGGTGGCCTGCTTGAGCTGGTACACGTAGGCAAGCACCTGGGCCACCGCGACAAACAGCGACGCGGGAATTTCCCGACCCAGCTCAGTCGTTGCATACAAGGCACGTGCCAACGGCGGCGCCTCGACCAGCGGAATGCGATGGGATGCCGCCGCCACCCGGATTTGTTGCGCCAGAACGTCCGCGCCCTTGGCGATCACCCGCGGTGCGCCCATGCGCCCGTCGTCATAGCGCAACGCCACGGCGAAGTGGGTGGGGTTGACCACCACCACGTCAGCCTTGGGCAGCTCCTCCATCATGCGTCGTCGCGCCTGCACCTGCTGCACCTGGCGAATGCGCCCCTTGGTCTCGGGGTTGCCCTCGCTCTCCTTCATCTCGTCGCGGATCTCCTGCTTGGTCATGCGCAGGTTCTTGCCGTGATCGAACTTCTGGTACAGCGCATCGATGGCGCCGATCAGCGCCAGCACCGAACCGAACCACAACGCCGCGCGGCCGAGCAACCCGATCGACTGCGCGATACCTGCGCCGACCGAGCCCCGGCCGGTGGCCAGCAGCTCGCCCTGCCAGTGCTGCAACACCAGGCCGAGCACGCTGCCCATGAACAGCAGCTTCAACAGGGCCTTGCCCAGCTCGACCAGGCCGCGCACCGCGAAGATCTTGCCCAACCCCTTGATCGGATCGAGCCGTTCGAATTTCGGCTGCAGCGCCTTTGCGCTGAAGTTGAGGCCGCCGAGCAGCAACGGAGCGACCAGCGTGCCCAGCATCGTGGCTATCGCCACCGGCGCGAACAGCAGCAACGCCTCATGCAGCGCCGCATGCAGCGAACGCCCGGCCAGCGCGTCGGTGAACAGCGAGTCGCGCGAATAACCCAGGCCCAGCTCGAAGATCCGGCGCACATGACGCAGGCCACTCTCGCCACTGTTCATCAGCGCCGCGACGCCGACCAGCACCACGATCGCACCGGACAGGTCGCGCGAGCGCGGAACCTCGCCCTTCTCGCGGGATTCGCGCAGCCTTTTTTCGGTAGGTTGTTCGGTTTTTTCCTGGTCGCCGAAGTCAGACATGGCATCAGCTCCCGAACAGCTCGCGCATCAGCGACCAGGCATGGCCCTGCAGTGCCTCAAAGGCGCCCGGCAGGCTGCGCAGCGAAAGCCACAGCGCGACAAAACCGAGTGAAACCGTGATCGGAAAGCCCACCGCGAACAGGTTCATCGACGGTGCCGCCCGGCTGATCGCACCAAAGCCGATGTTCACCACCAGCAGCGCCGTCATCGCCGGCAGCGCCACGCGTACCGCGCCGGCAAACAATTCCGCGCCAAAGGCCACCACGGCATGCAGCGCATTCGCGCTGATCGGCGGTGTACCCGGCGGCAGGCTGTGGAAGCTGTCCGCCAACAAGGCGATCAACTGCAAGTGGCCGTTCATCACCAAAAACAGCAAAGTCACCAGCAACAAGTAGAACTGGCTCAATACGGTGGAACTGCCGCCCCCCTGCGGATTGACCACCTCGGCAAACCCCAGGCTCATGCTCTGCGCCACCAGCTCTCCGCCAAAAGAGACCGCTTCGAACACCAGCCTCAGCACGAATCCGACCGCCGCCCCCACCAGCATCTGGCCGACCAGCGTGACCATGCCGGCACCGCTCAGCGGGTCGATCGTGACCGGCGCCAGCGGCGCCAGTACCAGCGTCACCACCACCACCAAACCCACACGGATGCGTGCGGGGACCACCGTGGAGCTGAATATCGGCGCGATCAGGAACAAGCCACTCACCCGCCCCAATGCCCAGAAAAAACTGCCCAACCAGGTCGGCAGCTGAGCCAGATCCAGCGCGGTCATCTGATTGCGCCCGGCAGGCTTTCGATCAATTGGACAGTGAACTGCACCAGTAGCCGCAGCATCCACGGCCCGGCGATCAAGGCCACCAACGCCATCGCAATCAGCTTGGGAATGAAGCTGAGCGTCATTTCGTTGATCTGCGTCGCCGCCTGGATCACACCGACCAGCAAGCCCACCGCCAGCGCGGTAAGCAACAACGGCGCGGCCACCATCATCGCCACGTACAGCGCATGCTGGCCGATCTCCATGACCGATTCGGGGGTCATGCGAAGGCTCCGGTGGCGCTTGCGCGCAAGGTTGCTGCATCAACGCAGAGAGCTTGCCCGCATGCGCCTGCAGGAGCGGACTCTGTCCACAAGGGACTTCCTTCGGTCGTGCGCGACGCTCTTGCCGAGTTCAAAGCAAGGTGAAAGCCGGGGGTGACCAGCGAGAGCAAGTTCACGTGTAGAAGCTCCCCGCCAACGTCCCCAACAACACCGCCCACCCATCCACCAACACGAACAACATGATCTTGAACGGCAGCGAGATGATCATCGGCGACACCATCATCATGCCCATCGACATCAGCACGCTGGCCACCACCAGATCGATGATGAGAAACGGGATGAACAGCAGAAAACCCATCTGGAACGCCGTCTTCAGCTCACTGGTGAGAAACGCCGGCATCGCCACCCTGAACGGTACATCCGCCTTGCTGGCATAAGGTTTTTCCTTGGCCAGCCGGGCAAACAGCTGCAAGTCCGCATCACGGGTCTGCTCGAGCATGAACTGCTTGAACGGCTCCGAAGCCGCCGGTAGCGCCTGCGCGGCGCTGATCCGGCCGTCCATGTATGGCTTCACGCCATCCTCGTAGGAGCGATTCAGGACCGGCGACATGACAAACAGGCTGAGGAACAGCGCCAAACCCAGCAGCACCTGGTTCGGCGGCGTCGACTGGGTACCCAAGGCCTGCCGCAAGAAGCCCAGCACGATGATGATGCGCGTGAATGAGGTCATCATCAGCACAATCGCCGGCAACAACGTCAGCGCCGTCAGCAACGCCAGCATCTGCAGCGACAAGGTCCAGCTCCGGCCACCATCCGCGGCCGGCTGCACGTTCACCAGCGGAATACCCGGCGCCGCAGCCAGCGTCACCGCGGGCAGGATCAACAGCAAGCCGGCGAATATCCAGTGCCGGGGCTTCATGTGCGCGGCCTCAGTCGTGCCAGCATGTCCGCGAACACCGGTTTTGCCGGGCCGGGAACCTGCGGGCGGTCGTCGTCGGGCACCGTGCCATCGTAGACATGCAAGGTACGCATGCCAGTGGCACCGATCCCGATCAGCATGCGCTTGCCATCGGCGTCCAGCAACAACAGACGATCCCGCGTACCCACCGCGAACGACTCCACGCAGTGAATCCGGCGGCCACCACCGGCTGGCCGACGACGCTGGATGCGCCGGGTCAGCCAGCCGGCCACCAGGATGATCGCGATGACGCCGACCAGGCTGAAGATCACGCGCACCAGTTCGCCGGCCGCGTTGAACTCGGTGGTCGCCGCGGGCGCGGCGGCAAGGATGAGGGCCACGGTGTTCATCAGCGCAGCTTGCGCACCCGCTCGGCGGGGCTGATCACGTCGGTCAGGCGGATGCCGAACTTCTCGTTGATCACCACCACCTCGCCGTGTGCGACCAGCGTGCCGTTGACGAACACGTCCAGCGGCTCGCCGGCAGCACGATCCAGTTCCACCACCGAGCCCTGGTTGAGCTGCAGCAGGTTGCGGATGCTGATGCGGGTACGCCCGACCTCCATTGCCAGGGTCACCGGCACGTCGAGGATCATGTCGAGGTTGACGTCGTGACCCTCCCCGGTGGCGCCGTGCAAGGTATCGAACTGAACGCGTTCGCCGGCTTCGGCGACGGCACTGTCTGCGGACTGGTTCATGCTGGATCCTTCTCTCTGGTCTGGTCGCCGACCGCAGGCCTTTCGCGCCGGCCGGCCGGGGCATGGAAACGAACGGCATTGCGGCCGTTGGACTGGCCATAACGGCCACGGAACACGGGCACATCCTCGGCGTACACGGTCGCCAGCTCGGGCAGTTGCACCGGAATCACGTCACCCGGGCGCAGGTGCAGGAACTGGCCCAGGCTGAGCCGTGTTTCCAGCAACAACGAAGTCAGGTCGACCTCCGCATCGAGCACTTCCTCGTTCAGCATTTCGACAAAGCGGTCGTCGCGATCCATGCGGTCGCTCTGCACGCCGGCATCGAGCAGGGTGCGGATGGGCTCGACCATCGCATAAGGCATGGTCAGGTGAATCTCGCCGCCGCCACCATCGAGCTCGACATGAAAGCGCGACACCACCACGGTCTCCGTCGGGCTGACGATGTTGGCGAACTGCGGGTTGATCTCGGAGCTGAGGTACTCGAACTCCAACCCCAGCACCGGTGCCCAGGCTTCGATCATCGCGGCGAACAATTCGGTCAGCATGATCTGGATCACGCGGCTCTCGGTCGCCGTGAAATCGCGACCCTCGATCCGCGCGTGATAGCGCCCGTCGCCACCGAAGAAATTGTCGATCACGGTGAACACCAGGCGCGGCTCGAACACGACCAGCGCGGTACCGCGCAGTGGCTTCACGCGCACCAGGTTCAGGTTGCTCGGCAACGCCAGCCCGTGTACGTACTCGGCGAACTTCACCATCTTCACACCCAGCACGGAGACCTCACAGGTCTTGCGCAGCACGTTGAACAGCCCGGTGCGGAAAAACCTGGCAAAGCGGTCGTTGACCATTTCCAGGGTGGGCAGGCGGCCGCGGACGATACGGTCCTGTTGGGTGAAGTCGAAGGGAACAACGGCATCGATCGGCAACGGTTCATCGTTGCCGGTGGCGACGGCGCCACCGGTGACGCCATCCATCAGCGCGTCGATTTCATCCTGGGAAAGCAGGTCGCTCATGTACAGGCTGCCCCGGTCACTGAATCACGAAACTGGTGAAGTACAAGGCGTCGATGCCTGGCTCGCCGAGCCGCTTCTGTACAATTTTGCGTACGGTGGCAAGCGCATCCACCTGCAGTTTCTCGCGCCCGGCGGGTTCGCTGATCACCTCGAATTCCTGGCTGCTGAACAGCGCCACCAGACCGTCACGCACCACCGGATCGGCCTCCTTCGCCACGGTGAGGGCTTTCGGGTCGTGTGCCATCAAGGTCACGCCTACTTGCAGGTAGCGCAGCGCATCGCCGTCGCGGAAGGTGACGACGAAAGCGGGTTCCAGCGCGAGATAGAGCTCCGGCTTGCCGGCGTCCGTGGCCGTTGCTTTCTCCGTGGTGGCTGCAGCAGGCTTGCGCGATTGCCAGAAGTAGCCGCCGGCACCCAGCACCGCCAGCACGACCAGAACGACAGCGATCTTCAGTGGGGAACGGCGTCCTGCCTGCTTGCCGTCTTCCACTGCGGGTTGTTCGTCGTTGTCCATGAAAACCTCTAGCTGCGTTGGATGGAATGGATGCGCCAGCGGTGGCACGAGCTGATGAATGCAATCCGTGTGCCATAAAAGTATGTTTAGCTACTTCAATGACTTACGCAGTCCCAAAGGCATGAGCCCGGCCCGATGGCGCTTTCTTGACGCGCGTCGGGGCACCGACGCGACGCAATCACAGCGGGGTGGGCACAAGCGGCGCCATGCGACCCCAAGCCGGACGCGGGCGGCAGCGTCCATGCGATGAGAAGGCTTCTGGTTCCTCCAGCCGGGATGCCGGGCGAACCGCGGGGGTCGGACGGCTTCCCGCGCGCGCCCCTCCGTCCCCCCCGTTGCGTTCTCCGCCGGTCGTCAGGCAAACGCGTCCAGCAGACCCACCTGGCTTGCCGGCGTGACCAGGATGACGTCGTGGGCCTCGTCGATCCCGGACGCGCGGTCGCCGCGCCCACCGTGGCCGGACTGATCCCCGCGGTCGTGCTGCCCTACCTCGGAATTGCCCAGCGACAGCCCGTGCTGGGACAGCATCTGATCCAATTGCGGCAGGCTCTGCTGCACGGCGGTGACCGCACCGGGGTGCTGTGCGTGGAACACCACGTCGACTCGACCGTGGTTCACGCTGATCTTCAAATCCAGCGAACCAAGTTCTTCCGGGTGCAGGCGGATGCGCGCCTGCTTTGTGTCCTGGCCGACCAGCCAGGTCACCTGCTGGGCCAACTCCTGCGCGAACCCAGGGCCGCCCGGCGGAGCCGATATCGGCACGCTGATCGGTGCCCCCGGTGCGGCTGGTGCCGGTGCCGACAACATCGGCGCCGGTGCCAGCTCGACCCTGGCCGGGTCGCGCGCACTTCTTGGATCCGGCATCAGGCCGTTGGCGGCAAGCAGCTGGGCCGGAACAGCCGTGGACGCCATGTTGGTGGTCAACGCCACTGCGGCAGCGTCGCCAGCCTGCAGCAGCACAGCCGGTCCGGTATCGGCAGGCACGGCATTGCCCGGCGACCCGGGCCCACCGGCGGTACCCGGCACCAATACCTTGTTTGCGGCCGGGCCGATGAGGGCCAGCATCACGCCTACCAGGGCGCTCGCATCCTGCTCGCTGCCGCCGGCATCGTGCTCCGCCGGAGCGACTTCACCCGATACCGCCACGGCCGGGGTTCCCGCCACCGGCGGCGTTGCCGTGCTTGGCATCGGTGGCGCGGGCGCCTTGACCGTGGCCTGGGGTTTCGACGCTTCGGCCGGCGCGGCCTTGCCCTTCTCCGAGGGACGGTTCGTGTTTTTGTCCAGTCGGCCGGTACCGGCGGACGACCGGCCCGGCGAGGTGTCATTGTGACGATCATGACTGGAGTCGGGACCCTGCTGCGAACGCTCCTGACGGGCAGGACCACGCTCCTGCGCGGCCTGCAGTTGGTGCTCGAATGCTCCCGTCGAACCCGCTGCAGCGGTATTCGGTGTGCCTTGGATCGACGTGGGGATGGCGGAGGGCGAGCCGACGGCGTGGGCGGTCATGGCGTAAATGCTCCTGCATGGAACGGGCGTGCATGCCGGCACGCACGCCCGCGGGAAAAGGCGTGTGCGGTCGGCAGTTCTCTTGCGGCGACCATCATGACGACCGCCGGTGCTGAAAACGTTCGTCTATCTCGGATTGTTCGTGGCGCTCCTCCGCGCGACGTTCGCTTTCAAGATGCTGCGTGACCACGCTGTCCAGCGCACGCTCGCGCGCGTGGCTCTGCTTCCATTGGTCACGCACTTTCTCGAGCTGCCGCTGGAGGCGTTCGACCTCGGCGGTCTGCTGCGCGATCGCCAGGTCGATGCGCTGGATGAAGCTTTGCCGGTTGAGCATCGCGCTGACGCTCGACATCGTGTCTCCGTGGTGGGCATATTCCTCGCGGTAGCGATGCAACTCGCTCAACTGGTGCTCGGCCTTCATCAACAATTGCTGTTGCACCGCAAATCGGGACAACGCGTCCGCGCTGCGCCGCCTGGCCTGTTCGACGGCGGGCTGCAATCGAGTGGCTCGTGAAGTCATCCGTTCACCTCTTGGGCAAGTTCGGCAAGTCCGGTGAGTCCATCAATGGCCTGCTCCAGCGTCATGGGCTCATCGACCTCCTGCTGCAGAAAGGCGCGCAATTGCGGCCACATCTCGATCGCCTGGTCCACCTGCGGATCGGAACCGCTCTGATAGGCCCCCACCGCAATCAGGTCGCGCTGCTGGCGGTAGGCGGAATAGACCTGGCGGAACCGTTGCGCGGAACGCACATGTTCGCGCGTCGCCACCGCCGGCATCACGCGGCTGATCGAAGCCTCGATATCGATGGCCGGGTAGTGGCCGGCCTCGGCGAGGTCGCGCGAAAGCACGACATGGCCGTCTAGGATCGCACGCGCCGCATCGGCGATGGGGTCGTGGCGATAGTCATCGCCTTCAGTCAGTACGGTATAGAACGCGGTGATCGAGCCGCGCCCGTCCGCGTCGTTGCCGGCACGCTCGACCAGGGCCGGCATCATCGCGAAAACGGAGGGTGGATAGCCCTTGGTCGCCGGTGGCTCGCCGATGGCCAGCGCGATCTCGCGTTGTGCCTGGGCGTAGCGGGTCAGCGAATCCATCAGCAGCAGCACACGCTGGCCACGATCGCGGAACCATTCGGCGATGGCGGTGGCGTACTGTGCACCGCGCAGCCGCTTCAGCGGCGGTGCATCGGCGGGCGCGGCGACGATCACGGCGCGGCGACGCCCCTGCTCACCCAGGGTCTGCTCGACGAATTCCTTCACCTCGCGGCCACGTTCGCCGATCAGACCGACCACCACCACGTCGGCATTGGTGTAGCGCGTCATCATCCCCAGCAGGGTGGACTTGCCGACGCCGGAGCCGGCGAACAGGCCCAGGCGTTGCCCGCGGCCCACGGTGAGCAGCGCATTGATCGCGCGTACCCCGACATCCAGCGGCGCATCGATCGGCTTGCGTGCCATCGGGTTGATCGGCTCGCGCTTGAGCGCGGCATGCTCGTCTGAATCCAGCGGCCCCAGACCATCGAGCGGGCTGCCGTCGGCGCCGATCACCCGGCCAAGCAGGCCGGTCCCCACCGGCAGCCCGCCGGTTTGGGTGCACGGGCGTACGCGCGCATTCGGCAGCACGCCGTGCATGTCGCCCACCGGCATCAGCAGCAGCCGTTCGTCGGCAAAACCGACCACCTCGGTATCCAGTATCGCCCCGTCGGCAGTATCGACCAGGCAGCGTGCACCGAGTGCGGCTTCGCAACCTTCCGCCTCCAGCGTAAGGCCCACGACCCGGCGCAGGCTGCCTTCCACGACGAGCACGCGTGCGCGTTCGGCACGCGTGCGACGCGCACCAAACTGCTGCCGCCAGCGTGCCTTCCTTGCCTGTTCGGTCACGTCGGGATTCATGCCTGGTCCCCGCCCAGCCCGGCCTCGTCGCCGAGCAAGGCATCGATGATGGCGGCCAGACGGGTCTCCACCCGCGCATCCAGGCGCGAGTGTTCGCTCTCGAGCCGGCAGTCGCCGCGAGCCAGCGCGGGATCGGCGAGCAGTTGCCAGTGACGCTCGGCCGTACCCAGTTCCTGCAGCAGCGCCAGGTCCTGCGGGTGCAGATGCACGCGCAGTTCGCGCGTGGCCAGCGGCAGTGCCGCGGCCGCCTGGCGCACGATCCCGGCGATTCGCTCGGGCGCGACGCTCAGCTCGTGCATGATCACCCGGCGAGCCACCACGACAGCCAATTGCGCCAGTTCTTCGGCAGCCTGGTCATCGAGCAGCAGCAGCGGCCGTGTGGCGGCGTGGTAGAGCGCGTCCAACCCGGCCATGCGTTGGCCCAACTGTTGCTGCGCCGCCGCCCTGCCCTCGGCCAGGCCCGCGGCATAACCTTCCTCGCGCGCCTGCTGCTCCAGTGCCTCCAACTCGTGCACGGTCGGCTGCGCTGCCGCATTGGCCGCCCCGGACATGACCGAGCCGGGGCCCAGGTTGGGCAACTCCCAGCGCTTGACGTCCTCCGTCCCGGAATGCGACACGTTCATCAGACGAACTCATCCCCGCCGCCGGCCAGGCTGAGCTGGCCGGCATCGGCCAGCTTGCGGGCGATTCCCAGCACTTCTTTCTGCGCCGCGTCGACTTCGCTCAGGCGCACCGGCCCCTTCACTTCGAGATCGTCACGCATCATGTCGGCGGCACGCTTGGACATGTTGGCAAAGATCTTTTCGCGAATCGCCGGCTCGGCACCTTTCAGCGCGATGATCAACGTGGCCGACGGTACCTCGCGCAGCAAGGCCTGCATGCCGCGGTCGTCCAGTTCGACCAGATCCTCGAACACGAACATCAGGTCCTCGATCTTTTCACTGAGCGCCTCATCGTGACTGCGGATGTCCGTGATCAGCTCCGTCTCGCGGCTGCCTTCCATCGCATTGAGTATGTCGGCCGCGGCCTTGAGCCCGCCGACGCTGGCAGATTTGAGCTTCTTGGTGCCGCCGGAGAACTGGCGCTCCATGATCTCGTCCAGTTCGTTCAACGCATGCGGCTGCACACCGTCGAGCGTGGCGATGCGCATCACTGCATCCGAGCGCACGCGTGGCGGCAGGTAGCCGATCACCTCGGCGGCCTGGTCCGCCTCCAGGTGCGCCAGCACCAGCGCGATGATCTGCGGGTGCTCCTGGTTGATCATCTCGGCGATGGCACGGCTTTCCATCCACTTCAGCGATTCCAGGCCCTTGCTGCTGCGACCCAGCAAAATCCGGTCGATCAGGCCGCCGGCCTTAGTTTCGCCCAGCGCGTTGACCAGGACCTTGCGGATGTACTCCTCGGTGCCCACGCCCAACGCGGTCTGCCGGCCTATGTCGTCGTTGAGTTTGTCCAGCACCTGCTCGACGTGCTCGCGGCTTACGCTGGACAGCGCAGCCATTGCGCTGCCGATCGTCTGCACGTCACGCGCACTGAGATGCTTGAGCACCTCGGCTGCATCCTGCTCGCCCAGCGTGAGCAGCAAGATCGCCGCACGCCTGGCGCCAGTGACCGGCCCTTCGGGATGATTAGTTGCCATCTTCGCTCACCCAGTTCTTCACGACCTGCGCTACCTGTTTGGAATTCTCGCTGACCATCTGGCGGGCCTGACCGATGCGTTGTTCGTATTCGAGCGTGGGCGCGCTGTGGGCGAGCTTGGCCGGTTGATCGGCATCCGTCCCGTCATCCGCGTTCACCGAAATCTTTGGTGCGGGCGAAGGCAATGCCCTGGTGGTCGCTTCGCCGCGCGCGACGCCCTTCAAAAGCGGCCGCAGCAGGCCGAAGGCCACCAGCAAGGCGATCAGCACACCGAGGCCCTGCTTGATCAAGTCCATCACGCCCGGCCGCTCCCACAGTGGGGGCTTGGGCAGCGCGTCGAACGCCGCCGGCCGCTGGAATGGCTGGTTCACTACGGTGACGCTGTCGCCACGGGCCGCATCGAAGCCGACGGCGTCCTTGGTCAGCTCGGTCAGTCGCTGCAATTCCTGCGTGGTGAACGGCACACTCTCGGTACCAGCCGCGCCGCTCGAACCGTCCGTCCGGGCCAGGTCCTTTTCCAGCAGTTTGTTGTCCAGCACCACCGCCACGGTCAGGCGTGCCAGGCGCCCGGCCGGGTCACTCACGTGGCTGATGGTGCGATCGAGTTCATAGTTGCGGGTGGCGCTGCTCGAGGTGTCGCCACCGGCATCCATGTCGGTCGCGGCGTTGCCGGTCGGGTCCGCCTGGCCCTTGCCGGCATCGGGATTGGCGGCGGTCGGCTGCGCAACCAGGCTGGGCGGCTGATTGCTCAGGGCGCCGGGGATACCGCCCGCCGCTGCACCACCACCGCGCCGCTCGTTGCTGGTCTGCTCGCTGCGCAGTGCCGGATGATCATGCCCGAAGGTTTCGGTGGCCTTCTCGGACTTGCTGAAATCGAGATCCACAGAGACCTGCGCACGCACCCGGCCCGGGCCGACCAGCGGTGTCAGCAATTCCTCGATGCGCTGCCCATAGGTGTTTTCGATGCGCGTGGCCATGCGCATGCGGTCATCACCCACGGCAGCGGGGCTGGTCGGGTCGGTGGTCAGCAACTGGCCTTGCTGGTCGACCACGGAAACCTGCCTGGCGTCGAGTCCCGGCACGCTGGAGGCTACCAGGTGCACGATCGCGGCGACCTGACCGGCGTCGAGTTGGCGACCCTGGTACAGCGTCACCAGCACCGAGGCGCTCGCTTCGCGATTGTCGCGGATAAAGGCTGACGGCTTGGGCAGGGCAAGATGTACGCGGGCCGCGCGCACCGACTGCAGGCCACCGATCGTACTGCCCAGGTCCGATTCCAGCAGTTGCTGGTAACGCGTGCGTTCGGCCAGGTCGCTCATGCCGAACGGGGAATCGTTCGCCAACATCACCGCGCTCGACGCGCTACCTTGCGGCAGGCCCTTGCCTGCCAGCTTGAGGCGCAAAGCCGCCAGGTCGGCGGCCGGCGCCATGATCGACGAACCGTCGCTGCTCAGCTGGAATGGCGTGTTGCTTGCCTGCAATTCCTGCGCTACCGCGGCGGCGTCCTTCTGACCCAGCCCGGCGTACAGCAAGCCATAGTTCGGGCCACGCGACCACAACACCACCGACACGCCAAACGCCACGGCGGCGGCAATCGCCACCAGCAGCATGATCTGGCGCGTGGCCGGGCTGCGGGCTAGCTGCTTGAAGGGGTCCGGTCGCGCGCCGTTGTTGTCGCTGGCCGCGATGGCGTTGTCTGCCATGGTGTCGCTCGTATGGTGAAGGCGAAATGGGATCTACGCGAAAGGCGTCAGACCGGCATGTTCATGATGTCCTTGTACGCATCGACCATCTTGTTGCGTACCTCCACCATGGTGCGCAACGAAAGGTCGGCTTTCTGTACGGCAATCATGGTGCGACCGAGATCCGCGCCCGGATCGCCACGCTCGAAGCCGGCAGCCATCCTGCCCGCCTCCATCTGGTTGCGCCCCACCGCGGAAATCGATTGCCTGAGCAAGGAGGAGAAATCAGCCTGCTCGCCGACCTGGGGCGTACCGATCGGCGCGACGCTGGACGCGGTATCCGCCGAACGCACTTGCGCGGTCATCTGGCGCATCTGTGACAGCAGGTTGTTGACGTCTATGGCACTCATCTCGATGTTCCCTCTTGACGGATTCCCGACGCGTGACGGGTTTGCATGGGGATGGATGCACGAGGCGTGCCATGGGGGAAGAGCGGGGAATAGAGAATGGGGAATCGGAAACATGAAGGATCGAATCGACGGCGAATGCTCTCGATGACGCCGACTCTTGCGAGCAACGCCAACTCACCTCAAACCATGCATTCCCCATTCCCCATTCCCCATTCCCCGCTACTCAAGCCGCCAAGCTGTTCTGCAAGCCGTACTTGCGCAGCTTCTCCACCAGGGTGGTGCGCTGCATGCGCAGCAGCCGTGCGGCATGGGCCACCACGCCGCCGGTGGCGTCAAGCGCCTGGCGGATCAGGCCCACCTCGATGTCGGCCAGATGGTCCTTCAGGTCCAGGCCCTGCTCCGGCAGCAGGCGCTCCGACTGGATGGGCTGCTGCCCGACGGTTTCGGTCATCGGTGCTTCATCGGCCATCATCGCCAGCAGTGCCGTACTGTTGACCTCGTCGGTCTGCGTGTGGCCGCGATATTTCATCGGCAGATCGCTGCTGCGCACCTCACCATGCGGGAACAGGATCGCCATGCGTTCCACCAGGTTGGAAAGCTCGCGCACGTTGCCGGGCCAGGCATGGGTACGCAGCGACTGCATGGCACTGGCACTGAAGCGCACCACGCCCAGTCCACGGCGCGCCAGGCGCAGATTGAATTCGGCGATCAGGGTCGGTATGTCTTCCAGCCGCTCGCGCAACGAGGGCAGTTCCAGCGGGAACACGCTGAGGCGATAGTACAGGTCTTCGCGGAAGCGGTCCTCGGCGATCGACTGTTCCAGGTTGCGGTGAGTTGCGGCGATGATGCGCACGTCGCAGCGCAGGGTCTTGCTGCCGCCGACGCGCTCGTAGGCACGCTCCTGCAGCACGCGCAACAACTTCACCTGCATCGGCAAGCTCATGTCCCCGATCTCGTCCAGGAACAAAGTGCCGCCCTCGGCCATCTCGAAGCGCCCCTTGCGTGCACTGATCGCACCGGTAAAGGCGCCCTTCTCATGGCCGAACAGTTCGCTTTCCAGCAACTCGGCCGGGATCGCACCGCAATTGATGGCCACGAAGGCTTTGTCGCGACGGGGGGAATGTTCATGGATGGCGCGCGCGACCATTTCCTTGCCGGTGCCCGACTCCCCCAGCACCAGCACGGTCGAATCGAACGGTGCCACTTGGCGAATCAGCCCATTGACGCGAACCATCGGTGCGGAATCGCCGACGAAACGCAGGCCGCCGCCCTGGCCACCAAGCAGATTCGCATAGACGTTGCGCATGGCCTCGGTCAGCTTTTCGTAGCTGAGCGGGAAAGTCAGCGTGGCCAGGCGTCCGGCGAATGGTGATTTTGGCGCACCCAGCCGTTCCAGCCAGGGCGAATCTTCGGCCAGCAGCAAAGGGATGTGCGCTGCGCTGGCACCCAACAGGGAAAGCTGGCGCTCCGCCTCGGCGTCGTCGTCGACATTCCCCACGTAGACCGCACGCCAGGCATGGGTGGATTCGCCGGCAGCGGTGCAACTTGCGCCGTGCTGCGGGTTGTAGCCAAGAAAGTGGAGCGCCGACATTATCGCGTGGACACGGGACTCGTCGGACTCGATTACCAGGAAGTCGAACTTCTGCATCTCTCTCTCCGCATTGCATCTATGGCTGGGGCTATGCCCCCGGCAAGACCGCTCTACCGTTCGTGCCAACGATTCGTCGTTGGTCCGATTAACCAAATGCAATAAGGAGGCCAAATTTTGGCGTCATGGTGACGGCCAAACGTCACAGGTCAGAAATCCCACACGATGAATACCCCTCGACAGATTCAAGCGGAACACCGTAAGTCGCTGATGCAACAAGGTTGCGGGGGAGGTCATATACACAGATCCGGCGGAAATGCATGCGCCCGTCGGTACCAATGGCATGGGTGCCGAACAAGAGACGCTCTACGCGTCAACACTCAATTATGTGAACTGGATCACACGCATTTGATCTATGTCAGGCAAAAACCTATCCGACGCCAGCGAACTCACCCGGGCAACTGGCGCGCTTCTGCCACTTTTCGTCGATGATGGCGAAATACCAGCCGTTCGATTGCGTCAACTTGCGTGTCATTCAGGATCGTCAAGACCACGAAGGTCCGACCATCATCCAACTGACGTGCGCGCCGGGCCGGAAGCTCCAGCGGCAAACTCCGGCAATGATCAAAACGCAGGCCAAGGAGCATCGCATCGCCATCGGGCACGAGGTCCGTCGGGATCACCGCCCCACGTGCATTGAAACGGACCAGGCGCTGCCCGGGCAGGGTCTCGGCCGGGGTCAGGATTCGATTGACGATATCGACCAGGGCGGTGAGCTTGGCATCCATCCGGCGTATTTCCTGCAGCAGCGGATTGTCGTCCTCGGCTGCATCCACGCGGCGTTCTTCCAGTGCGGCGATCGCCGCCAGGGTGTTGCTGTTGCGCTCGGCCAGGGACAACGCCAGCGCTTGCGGAAGCGGCCACGCGAGCGGCTCGACCGCAATGTGGAGCAGTTCCTCCACGCTTACCCTCTGCTCGAAATCGTCCCACCTGGAGTCACTCATCGTGCAGCTCCCGACGTGTCGGCCGAAGTCGCCGATCCCACATCTGCATATGATCGCCCTCGAACCCGGCCGACCTCGATCCGGCACATGGAAGGATGGGCATCGTAGGCCCGAACTTATCAGCTTGCGCCGTCACGGCACCAGGCCGCCGCACGCCCGGCCCGGTTTCTTCTAAGACTGCGCGTAGGCGGCAATGGCCTGGGAGCGGCTGCGCTGCGCCTGCCATTGCCGGGCAACCGCCTCACGGGCGGTGCCCAACAGGGCCAGCAATTGGCGATCGTACGCCAGAATCTGCTCGATCCTGGCGCGACTGACCACATCGGTCGGGTGCTGGCGGCGTATCAGTGATTCGCGCGCCTGCTCCAGTTGCAGCAGTTTCGGCCAATCGGCCTCCTTCGCCGCCGACAGCATCGCGTGGGTCAGAGCGAGCGCCTGCGTCAACGGCGCGGTGGCGGTGTGGGTCGATGGTTCCATGTTCACTTGTCTGCCGTGCGGCCGGCGGGTACCGGGGCGAGCTGCACCCAGCTGTCGTGCACCTGCTGCAGCAGCTTGCTGACCTCGTCGATGATGGTGGCATCGTCGCGCAGGTTGGCCTGCAGCAGGCGACGGCTCATGTATTCATAGAGCGAATCCAGCCGCTCCACCATGGAGGGCTCCACCTTTGGGTCGAGGCCGTCGCGCAGCCCGCCGATCATCTCGATGCAGCGGCTGATGGCTTCGCCCTTGGCGGCCACCTCGCCGCGCAACATGTGCGCGCGGGCCTTCACCAGGCGCTCGAGCACCCCTTCCATCAGCAAGGTGATCAGCCCGTGCGGGCTGGCCGACTCGACGCCGCCGTGCGAACGAACCTGTTGATAGGCGCCTGCGCCGTAACCGAATCCCATGATCGTCTCCCGGCCGAAACTCTTGTGGACTATTTCCTGTTGTTGTTGTTCAGCGCATCGAACTGCTGCTGCAGGTAGCTGCTGGTGCTGTTGAGCTTGCTCATCAAGGTGTCCAGCGCACCGAACTGCGCCTGGTATTGCGCGGTGAGCGATTCCATGCGGCTGTCCAGCGTGTTCTGCCGGACGGTGAGGTCCTTCAATTGCTGGGCAATGCTGTCAGTGCGATTGACCAGCGCCCCGTTGCTGCCCACCCAGCTCTCCAACTGGGTGTTCAACTGCGCGGCGAAGCCGTTGTCGCCACCGAACAGGTTGCCTGCCTCCTTGCCGCCGTCGCTGAGCGCGCTGGCCAGTTTGGCGTTGTCCAGCTTGAGCGTGCCGTCCACCTGCAGCGAAATGCCGAGGGACGACAGTGTCGCGCCGTTGTAGCTGCCACCGACGAGGCGCGACAAGGTGCTGTTGATGCTGTTCAGCGTGGCATCGCCGATCAACGCGCCAGCAGTTCCGCTGATGCTGTCGTACTTGGTCAGGTTCTGGTAGATCCCGACGAAACTGTTGTACGTGCTGACCAGATTGTTCAGCGCGCTGGTGGCCTTGCTGCTGTCGTTGGCCACGGTCAGCGTGCTTTCGCCGACCTTGCCCAGGTTGAGGGTAAGACCGTCGATGGCGCCGCTGACGCTGTTGCCTGCACTGTTGCCGTCCAGGCCGTCGATGCTGAACAAGGCGTCCTGTGCCGGGGTGATCACGCTGAGGGCATTGCCGCTGGGCGCATCCACGTCGTAGTGGAGCGCGGCCAGCCCACCATCGCCGCCACTGCTGGTGATGCTGAAACCATTGGCGGCACCGGTGCGGGTACCACTGAGCACCAGATGGGCGCCATCGGTACCGTTGACGATGGTGGCGCTGATGCCGGGATTGTCACCGGCGTTGTTGATGGCGTCGCGGACCTGCGCCAGCGAATTGTTGTTGTCGTCCAATACCAGATCCATCGACTTGCCGTCGACGGTGAGGCTGAGCGTACCGGTGCCGACCTTGGCGTTGCTGTCGTCAAACGCCGCGGAGGACGCCTTGAGCGACGTCGCCAGGCGATCGACCACCACTTCGTAACTGCCACTGACCGGACTGCCGCTGCTGCTGGCGCTGAACACGGTGGGATCAGCGCTGTTCACCGTGCGCGCATTGAACGCACTGCCGTCGGTGAGGGGTGCCATGGCCGACTGCAAAGCCGACAAGCCGGCGCTGACCTGCCCCAGGGCCGAAAGCTGGGTGTTGGCGGTATTGGACGCGTTGTTGATCTGGTTCTGCTGCGGCGCCCTCTTGGCCGCCACCAGCTGTTCCACCAGCGAATCGACATCGATACCCGAACCCACGCCAAAGGATGTCAACAGACCTGTCGTGGGTGTGGTGGATCCGACAGTGATGGCCATGAACGCGGTTCCTCGAAATGGGGGAGGTGGCCGCGCTGTACCGCGGCCACCTCGGGGTCAAGCAGTTACTGCAGGAGCTTCAACACGGTCTGCGTGGAGGCATTGGCCTGCGCCAGTACCGAGACACCGGCCTGTTGCAGGATGTCGGCGCTGGACAGGTTCGCCGTTTCCGCCGCGAAGTCGGCATCCTGGATCTGGCTGCGCGACGCGCTCAGGTTCTGCGAAATGGTCTGCAGATTGGCGATGGTGGAGCTGAAGCGGTTCTGCACCGCACCCAGGTCGCTGCGCATGCCGCTGATGGTGGACAATGCGGAGTCGATGCGGGTGATGGTCTGGTTGGCACCAGTCACCGAGCTGACGTTGCTGCCGACCAGGCTGCCGCCAGCCTGGATGGGCGTGGCACCTGCGCCGGAGAAGTTCAGACCGCCCGCACCAGCCTGCGTACCGTCGATCGTCAGATCGGTGAGCGAGTTGATGCCGAACGAGTTGCTGACACTGTCGTAGTAGGCCGAGACACCCTCGATGCCCTTGGCATTGACCGCATTGACGAAGGCCTGCTCATCGGCATAGGTCCCGGCCATATCGACCCCGTTGATCGTCAACTCGCCAGTTGCCAGGTTGAGACCGGCGGGCGTACCTGCACTCGGGGGAACGGTTGGCGTCTGTGCAGCCACCGATGCGGTGGTACCGAAAACTGAAGCCGCGTTGGTGCCGCCAAGTGCAACCGGCCCGCTTTCGTCCGTATTGGTGATCGTGAGCAAGCCGGTGCCGGCATCGAACGATGCAGACACATTGGCGCCGCCGGCGGTAGCGATGGCGCCTGCCAGGACGTTGCCGTCAGTGTAGGTGGCGGAAGCGACGTCGGTGCCACCAACGGTCAGGTCACCCGCGCCGACCGTGATGCCTGTACCCAGCGCTGTGGTCAGATCAACCGTCGTGGTGGCCGAACCCGGCTGCGCCGGCGAACCCGGGTTACCAGGCACCGCAGCGGCAAACAGGGCGCTGACGTCACCACTGGTGGATACCGCGGCCTTGCCCACGTCACCGGAGCCGGCTCCCTGGCTCAGATCGACCGTGATCGTCTCGCCAACGTTCGCACCGATCTGGAACGCAGCGCTGCCGAAACTACCATCCAGCACGTGGCGGCCGTTGAAGGTGGTCTGCTGCGAGATACGGGTGATCTCGGCCAGGCGCTGCTGCACTTCGGCATCCAATGCAGCACGGTCGCTGTCGGAGTTGGTGGCGTTGGCGGACTGCACCGCCAACTGGCGGATACGCTGCATGTTGTTGGTCACCTCGTTCAGCGCCGACTCGGTGGTCTGCGCCAGCGAGATGCCGTCATTGGCATTGCTGACCGCCTGGTTCAGGCCGTTGATCTGGGTGGTGAAGCGGGTGGAAATGGCGAGGCCGGCGGCATCGTCTTTCGCACTGTTGATGCGCATGCCCGAGGACAGACGCTCGATCGCCGTGGACAATTTGCTCTGCGAAGCGGCCAGGTTTTTCTGGGCATTCAGCGAGCTGATATTCGTGTTGACGCTCATCACCATGGGAATTCTCCGAATCGGGGTGGTGTGCCGGTTTCAGGCCGGCTCAGACAATCCGGCGGGGATTCACCATTGAATGCATCCGCCTTGTGAGCTGTTTCGGCCCGGAACACCAAAACTTGAGACTTGTCAACGCAAATAATCGAACAATTTCGATCCCTGGATTTTCGTGAACGTCAGTTGCGCGGCCTGCAGTGCCGTAGTCTGCGCACCGAGCTGGCTGATCGCCTCGTAGTAGTTCACGTCCTGCACCTCCGACAGTGATGTCTGGTATTGCAGGATCAGGTCATCGTTGAGTGCCCTTTGCTGGTCGAGCACGTTCATGCGCGCGCCCACCATGCCGCGCGTGCGGGTGATGGTGTCGATCGCCTGGTCGAGATTCGCGAACTCGGTGTTGATGTCGTTCTGCATCTGCGCATTGCCGCCGTTCGGCGTGCGCAGCGTCTTGATGATGTTGTCCAGCGTGGTGAACACGTCCTGCTCGCCGGAAGCGCCGAGCTCGAACGCATCGCCCGCATCGGGCATGCCGCTGAAGGCCACCTGGGCGCCACGGAAGGTGATGCTGCCGCCCTTGTCCGCATCGTAGCCGCCGCTGTCGAGCACGGTGCCGCCACCGTCGCGTACTTCGTACGCATCGGCTGCAGTGAATACGATGCTGTAGCTGCCTCCATCCCAGGCCGACGGACTGGCTGCGGGATTGCTGACGCTGGTGGCACCGGCCACCACCGTGCCGGAATTGGCTGCACCGGCACGCACGGCAAACGTGCCGTTGCCGGTGGGAATCTTGCCGAACACGGCGCTGCCCGGATCGCCGGTGGCCACTTGCAGACCCGGACCGGCGGCCACCATGCGCTGGCCGTCGTCGCCGTGATAGCTGACGGTGCCACGCGATGCGAACGGCTGGGTGCCGGTTCGATTGCCGGCAAAAATGTATTCGCCCTGGCCGTCGATGCTGTTGGCCTGGCCGAGCAATTGTTGCCGCAATTGCTCCATCTCGGCGGCAATGTCGCCGCGGGTCTCATCGGTCTGGCTGCCGTTGGCACCTTGCAGCAGCAACGTGCGCACGCGCCCGAGTACGTTGCCGGCACTGGACAAAGTCTGCTCTTCCAGGCCAAGCCTGGCGTTGGCCGAGTCGATGTTCCGCTGATATTGCGTGGCGTCGGCAATCAGGTGCGACGTATCAAGCGCGCGCGCCGCACCGACCGGATCGTCGGATGGCTGGTTGATCCGCTTGCCCGTGCTCAGTTGCATGTTGAGGTCGGACACGTCGCCCTGTCGGTCCATCATGTTGCCGATGGACTGCTGCTGCATCCAGCTGGTGGAAACGCGCATGGTTTACCTCCGCACCGCGTCGAGCAGCGCGTTGAATACGCTGTTGGCCGCACTGATGACCTGGGCCGAGGCCTGGTAGGCTTGCTGGTAACGCACCAGGTTGGCCGCCTCCTCGTCCAGGTTCACACCCGAAACGCTTTGCTGCGCACCCATCGCCTGGCTGTACACCGCCGTCTGCGTGGTCAGGTCGTCCTTGGCCAGCGCGCCGGCGCTGCCGACCTGGGTGACCAACTGGCTGTAGGCGCGCCCGGTGCTGGTGATCCCGCCGTCGAGCACGCCGAGATTGGCGACCTTGCCCAGCATCAGTGCATTGCTGTTGTCGCCCTGGGCATTGCTGTTGGCCTGCAGGCTGAAGCTGTCGCCGGCCATGGGCGTACCATTGAGCTGCATGCTCCAGCCGTTGTGCACGATCGGCTGGCCAGGCGTGAAGGTTTGCGCCGCGCCACCGTCGATGCTGTAGCTGGTGGGCGAGCTAAACACGATCGAGCTTGCATCGAACAGGTTGGGATCGCTCCCGTCGCTGATGCGGACGCTGGGCGAGGCGGTGCCGCCATTGCCGATCGCCGCGCCGACCACGAACGGAGCGGCGGCGGCAACCCGGTCGGGATCGTCGATCGCCAGCGAGAAGCTGGCTGCCGCGTCGCGGCTGGACTGCACCCGAAAACTGTCACCGGCGCCGGCACTGCCGCCGACCACCAGGCTCAGGCCGGCAGCCTGGAACGGATCGGCACTGGTGCCGCTGCCGCTCAGCACCACGACGGCACCGTTGGCGTCGCGCATGCTCCAGTTGGCGCCGTCGTACCTCAACACATAATCTTTGCCGGTCAGCGCGCCGATATCGCCGATGCCGGCCTCCAGCGTGCCACTGCCGGTGTTGGTGGCGGCACCCTGCACCACCGGGCCGGCGACATCGAAGAACGTGCCGCCGACCTCGCCATGCAGGTCCACGCCCTGCGCATGCTGCGCATTGAACGCACTGGCCAGCGCCTGCGCCGAGCGACCCAACTGGGCCTGCGCCGGATCGAGCACGTTGCTGCGAAAATCCAGCAGTGCGCCCAGCTCGCCGCCGCCGATACGGCCACTGAGCACGCTGCCGGAGCTGCCGCCCACCACTTCGACACGGGTGGCATCGTAGACGTTCGGCGCGGTACCCAGCGGATGCGCCTCGGTACCGCTGACCAACGCCTGCCCGTTGCCGACAAAGACGCTGATGGTATGGTCGTTCTGCGGCACCACGCTCACACCCACTTTGCCGGCCAGCTTGTTGACCAGCGCATCGCGCTGATCAAGCAGGTCTGCCGGCGGCGTCCCGTCGGTGGCCGCGGATGAGCGGATGAGCCCGTTCAACTTGGCGATCGATGCGCTGTCGCTGTTGATCGAGTCCACGGTGTCGCCGATCTGCTGCTGGACCTGACCGGACAACTGGCTGAACTGGCCTGACAACCCATGAAACGTGCTGACCAGCCCACCCCCCCGGGCCAGCAACACCTGGCGCGAGGCCGTGTCGGACGGCGCATTGGCCACGTCCTGCACAGCGCCGTAGAAACCGTCCAGCGAGGTCTGCAGGTTGGTGCTGCCGGACAGCTGGTCGTTGAGCTGCCCAGTGAGGCTGGCCATGGTGCTGGCCCGGCCCTGCCCCGAACTGGCCGACCACAGCGAGCTGTTCAGGAACTCGCTGTATGCGCGCTGCACCGCCACCGTGTTGACGCCGGTACCGACGTAATAACCGGCCTGTCCCTCGGGCATCCGGGCGCCGTACGACACGATCTGGCGGCTGTAGCCGTCCGTATTGACGTTGGCCACGTTGTGGCTGACCGTGCTGAGTCCGATCTGCGAGGCAAGCAGTCCGGACACGCCGGTCGAAAGCATGTCAGCCATGGAACATCCTCAACAGCTGGGGTACCGCCCGGTTGGCGCGGTACGTGATGACGGTATCGGCCGGGCGGGTCTCTCCTTGAATCCGCGCGACATGGGAAGTGGGCACGGCGGAGGGAGAGGCGGGAACAGCGCCCGATAGCAACGGCCCACTGCCCGTTGCCTTGCGTTCGCGCAGCGGACGCCATGAGTGCGGGCCGGCCAGAACGACAGATTGCCTTCCGGCAAACGACAAAGCGACGAGGCCCCGACGACCGACATGCGATGACACCACGTCGCTCACTCCGCACCCCCGCTCGCACGCAAGCCGGCCAACGCCTCGCGCATCTGCGCGCTGTTGGCAATCGCCGTGATCTTGGCGGCATAGGCAGGATCGGTCGCGTAGCCGCCATGGGCGAGCGCGCGCGCGAAGCCGGCGACGTTCTCACCCTGACCCAGTGCCTGCGCGTAGCGCGGGCTGTCGGAAATCAATCGTGCGTAGTCCGCGAACGAATCGGAGAGCGATTCATAGGCACGGAAAGCGTCGCGCTTGCGCACCGCCACGCCGTTCTCATACTCCAGCGTAGGTACGCTGACCTTGTCGCCGTCCCAGTCGCCGCCGGCCTTGATCCCGAACAGGTTGTTGCTGCTGCTGCCATCCTGGTGGCTGGGCAGGTGCCTGCCCCAGCCGGTTTCCAGCGCGGCCTGCGCCAGCAGCGCACGTACCGACACCCCCAATTCCCTTGCCGCGGCGGCCGCATGCGGCGCCAGCGCACGCACGAAACCCACCGGGTCGCCACCGGGCAACGCCGCTGCCGCGCTGCCGGCCACGTTCAGCGCACCTTGAGCCATGAGGTCGAGCCGGTCCTGCCAGGACGAACCGGCAGCGGCCGTGGATGGCATACCCAGGCGGTCGACCGACCCGGCGATGTCCTCGCCGGTCGGCTCCCCGCCCCCAAGTTGCAGCAAGGCACGAACATTGGCATTGGGCACACTGGTCGTGGGCGGTGGCAACCCCTGACCGGCAGCCGCCACCGCCTCCGTCGGCTCGTTCTTGCCGCCGAGCTGGCGTATCAGCAGCTTTGCGATGCCCAGGCCGTTGTGGCTGTTGGCCAGGCTCAGTGACAGTTGCTGGTCGAACAGGTCGCGGTAGGTATTGACCTGGTCGCTGCCCGCGAGGTCGCTGCCCATGCCGGCGTTGGCATCGCGCATCGACTTCAGCATCATCTGGGTGAAGATCGCCTCGAACTGCCGGGCCACCGCCGGCAACGCACTCTCGCCGCCGTCGCTGCGCGCGCGTGCCCGCAACTGCTGGAACCCGGACAATTCGGTCCAGGTATCCAGCGCAGGCAGGGTGCTGTCGAGGGGCGTCATGACTAGATCACGACCATATCTGCATGGAGCGCGCCAGCCTGCTTCAACGCCTGCAGGATCGAGATCAGGTCACTGGGCGTGGCACCCACCTGGTTCACCGCACGCACGATGGCATCCAGGCTCACGCCGGGGCCGAACTTGAACATGTATGCGCCCTCCTCGCTGACCTGGACGCTGCTGCTGGGCACGATCGCAGTCTGGCCCCGGCTGAACGGTGCCGGCTGGCTGACTTGAGGCTGCTCGGCGATCGTCACCTGGATCGCGCCGTGCGCAACCGCCGCCGCGGTGACCCGCACATCCGACCCGATCACGACGGTACCGGTGCGCGAATTGACCACGATCCGCGCGGGTGCATCGCCCGGCTGCACGTCGAGATTCTGGATCTCGCCCAGCCATGCCACTTTCTGCGAGGGGTCCTGCGGGCCCCGTACCGACACCGTGCCACCGTCCACTGGCCGCGCGGTGCCCGCACCGTAGGCCTGGTTGATCGCTGCGGCGATGCGGGTGGCCGTGGTGAAGTCCGCGGTGTTGAGGTTCAGCATCAGCTCGCCACCGGCGGTGAACGACGATGCAACCACACGCTCGACCGAAGCACCATTGGGGATGCGGCCACTGGCCGAAATGTTCACCTGCACGCTGGAACCGCTCTTGCCTTGCGCGCTGATGCCACCGACCACCACGCTGCCCTGCGCCACCGCGTAGACGTTGCCGTCGGCACCGCGCAGCGGCGCCATCAGCAACTGGCCGCCCCGGATGCTTTTGGCATTGCCGATCGAGGCCACGGTGACGTCGATGGTCTGGCCCGGCTTGGCGAACGCAGGCAGGTCGGCCGTCACCATCACCGCCGCGGCATTCTTCAACTGCGGCCGCGCATCGGCCGGCACGGTGATGCCGAACTGCTGCAGCATGTTCTCCAGACTCTGCGTGGTGAACGGCGCCTGCGTGGTCTGGTCGCCCGAGCCATCCAGGCCCACCACCAGGCCGTACCCGATCAACTGGTTGCTGCGCACGCCCTGGACCTGCACCAGGTCGCGGATCTTGTCGGCATGTGCCGGCAAGACCGCGAGAAAGCAGAGCGCGAACGCGACAAACTTGACGCCCTCTCCCCCGCGGGGAGAGGTCCGGGGTGAGGGGGCACGGTTGCGAAAGAGCCGGCCCAGGCGACGCACAAATGCAAGAGCACGGCGCTTGGACGTGAGGTTGCCGGCGAGAAGCCGCCCCTCGTCCCGGCCCTCTCCCCGCGGGGGAGAGGGGGCGAAAGTGCCGTGCAGAACGGCGGCTTCGTGCATCCCTGCCGCCGGAAGCGATGTGGGCAAATGGGCTTTCATTTAAAAGGGCATCCATTTGGAATTGAAGAAGCGTGACAACCAGCCGCGCGTGTTCGCGTCGGCCAGCGTGCCGCGACCGGTGTAGCTGATGCGGGCGTCAGCGACGCGGGTCGACGGCACCACGTTGTCCTGGCCGATGTCCTGCGGACGCACGATGCCGGAGACCCGCACCAACTCCTGGCCCTGATTGATGGTCAGCCATTTCTCCCCGCGCACGATCAGGTTGCCGTTGCTCAGGCGTTGCGCCACGGTCACCGTGATCTGTCCGGTGAGCTGGTTGCTCTGGCTGCTGGAACCAGTGCCGTCGAAGCTGCGCTCGCCGTCCAGCCCGAAGGACACGCTGCGGCCGCCCGCGGTGATCGCCTTGCCCAGCAGGGTCGGCGTGCCGATGTCGGCCTTGTCGGTCTTGCTGGTGCTGGTGGTGGCCTTCTTGCTGGCCTGGGTGCTCTCGACCAGGACCACCGTGAGGATGTCGCCCACGCGATGGGCGCGGGGATCGGCGAACAGCTCCATGTTTTGCGTATCGTGGTAGATCGAGCCATCGGCCACTACCGCGGCGGCTTGCGCCGGCGGCAGTGTAGAGGTCCACTGGTCATCGTCGCGCGTAGGCGGCGTGCTGGCACAACCGGCCAGCAGCGCAAGCGCACAAGGCAACAGTGAAAAGCGCAAGCGATTCTTCATCTCAGCATGCCTCAGGTCTTGTTGGTGAGGAACTGCAGCATCGAGTCGGCAGCGGACACTGCCTTGGAGTTCATCTCGTAGGTACGCTGGGTCTCGATCATGTCGACCATCTGCTCGACCACGTTGACGTTGGAGCTTTCCAGCGCACCTTGCGCCAGCGTGCCCAGGCCGTTCAGGCCGGGCTGGCCGATCTGCGGCGAGCCGCTGGAGGCAGTTTCCAGATACAGGTTGTCGCCGTTGGGCTGCAGCCCGGCGGGGTTGATGAAATCCGCCAGTTGCACGGTACCGATCTGCTGCGTGGCGGCCTGCCCCGGCAGGCTCACGCTGACGGTGCCGTCGCTGCCGATGGTGATGCTCTGCGCATTGGACGGCACGCTCAGCGCCGGGTCGAGCGCGTAACCGTTGGCGGTGACGATCTGGCCGTTCTGGTCCATGTGCAAAGAACCGTCACGGGTGTAGGCGATGGTGCCGTCGGGCATGGTCACCTGCAGGAAGCCGCGCCCCTGCACGGCCACATCCAGCGGGTTGCCGGTCTGCTCGATGTTGCCCTGGGTGAACAGCTTTTCGCTGCCCACCACGCGCACGCCGGTGCCCAGCATCAGCCCCGAGGGTGACTGCGTCTGCTCGGTGGTTTGTCCACCGGGCTGGCGCAGGTTCTGGTAGACCAGGTCCTGGAACGAAGCACGCGCGCTCTTGTAGCCGGTGGTGTTGGCGTTGGCAAGATTGTTCGAGATGACGTCCATGCGCGTCTGCTGCGCATCGAGGCCGGTCTTGGCTACCCACAAGGATGAAAACATGTCGATGGACTCCGTCTGGACGTCTGGATATCTTTGGGAATGCAGATGCGAAGGTGCTGGATCAGGTCATTTGCAGCAGGCGCGAAGCCGACTGCGCGTTCTCGTCCGCGCTGTGGATCGCGCGGATCTGCAGCTCGTATTGGCGCGACAGCTGGATCATCTGCACCAGGGTCTGTGCGGGGTTGACGTTGCTGGACTCCAGCACGCCGGACTTCAACGTGACCGTGGGGTCCGCTTCCGCAGCACCGCCGTCGTTCAGGTACATCAACCCGTCGCTGCCCGGCGAGAGCTGATCGACGGGCGGGTCGACCAGCTTGATGCGGCCCACCACGGCAATGGTTTCCGGCGACTGCCCTGTCGGCACCACCGACACCGTGCCGTCCGCACCGATGTTCATCTGGCTACTCTGCGGCACACTGATCGGGCCGCCATCGCCCAGCACCAGGTTGCCGCGTGCGTCGGTGAGCAGGCCATCCGGAGTCAACCGCAGTTCGCCGGCACGGGTATAGCCTTCGGTGCCGTCGGCACTCTGCACCGCGATCCAGCCCGAACCCTGCACCGCCACGTCCAGCTGGCGGCCGGTTTCGATCTGGCTGCCTGCGCGCATGTCCACGCCCAGGCCGTGCGCCACGCCGTTGACCCGGGTGGGCAGACCTGGCCCCTGCACGGTCAGCGGCTGGAATGCCGACAGCTGCGCCTTGAAGCCGACGGTGTCGGCATTGGCCAGGTTGTGCGCCACTTCGGACTGCTCGCGCATCATCTGCGTGGCACCGGTCATGGCGACGTAAAGCGATCTGTCCACGAATTGCACCTCGTTGTTCTTGCCGAACGGCGCCGGCGGCGCGCGATCAGTTGCGGATATTGAGGATGGTCTGGGTCAGTTGGTTGTCGGTGGAGATCACCTGCGCATTCGCCTGGTAGTTGCGCTGCGCCTTGATCAAGTTGACCAGCTGAGCGGTCAGATCGGCCGTATTGGAAGCCTCCAGCGCACCGGCCTGCACGTTGCCGTAGGTGCCGTTGCCGGCAGCACCCATGATCGGCGTGCCGGAGTCGTAGGACGCCGCCCAGTTGGTGTTGTCCAACTGGCGCAGGCCCTGCTCGTTGGAGAACCGCGCCATCGCCAGCTGACCCAGCGCGGTACTCTGGCCGTTGGAGTACTTCGCCTGCACCACGCCTTCGCGCGACACGTCGATACTCGCCAGCACGCCGGTCGGGTAGCCATCCTGGTTGATCGAGCTGGCCGCGTAGGTGTTGCCGAACTGGGTCGCGTTGCTCAAGTCCAGGGTCAGTTGCATCGGATCGGCGCCCGGGCTGACCGAGACGGCGCCAAAGGCCAGCCTGCCGTTCGCCGGTGAAACCAGGGCGCCACTGCTGTTGAACGTGATCGGCTGCGATGCGCCGGTCGACACGCCGTCGACGTACAGGTTCGCGTTCCACACATTGGCCGCCGCATCCTTGACGAAGTACACGACACCGCTGTGGGTGGCGCCGAGTGAGTCATAGGCAGTGAACGGCGTGGCCTGGTTGTAGCTGGAGGGGTCGTTGACCGGATCGAAGGGCGTGGCCGGTGCCAGCGCATCGGAAGGCAGGTTCAGCGACATCTGCACTTCGCTGGTCGCCTTGGCCGCATTCTGCGAGGTGACCAATTGCAGGTCGGAGAGCGTGCTGTTGTCGAAGCTGCCGTTGGACAGCGCCGGGAACACTTGCAGGCGCTGGCCTTCGGCGTTGGTGACAAAGCCGTTCTGGTCCTTCTGGAAGGCGCCGGCCCGGGTGTAGGAATAGCCCTTGCCATCGCGCAGGGTGAAGAACCCCTCCCCGCTGATTGCAAAATCCAGGCTGTTGTTGGTGGTCTCCACGCTGCCGGCGGTGAACTGCTGGGCTACGTTGGTAAGCCGCACGCCGCTGCCGGTCTGGGTGGAGCTGAGGTTGGGGCCGGCGGCATTGAACACCTCCGCGAACTCGGCGCGCGACCCCTTGAAGCCGGTGGTGCCGGTGTTGGCGATGTTGTTGCCGGTGACCTCGAGGTCCTTGGAGGCCGCGTTGAGACCGCTCAGTGCGATGTTGAAAGCCATATCGGTAATTCCTCTGTATTGAACCCCGAAGGGTGATCAGTTGATCTGCGCCACCTGACTCAGCAGCGCCCCGCCAAAACCATCCACGTCCAGATAGGCGCCATCGCTGCCGGTCATGCCCACGCCATTCACCCGGCCGCTGACATAGGTCGCCACCGCGGTGTTGCCGACCTGTGCCTTGAGGCCATACGATCCAGCCGGCAGGACCGTGCCACTCTCGTCCTTGCCGTCCCAGTGGAACGTCGCCAGGCCTGGTTCGGATTCGCCCAGGTTCAGCGTGCGCAGCACGTTGCCGCCGGCATCGGTGATCTGCACCAGCACGGTGCCGCCGCCATCGGGCACGTTGACGGCGCCATCGAGCCCATCGGCCTGCAGCTGACCGACCTGCGACGGTACGGTGACGTGGTGCCCGACCAAGCTGCCTGCCTGCAACAACTGATTGCCTTGCAGTGACTGGCTGAGGTTGTCGAACGAGGCCTGCAGCGACTGCGTGGCCGACACCTCGCTGATCTGCGCCAGTTGGCTGACCATCTGCGAAGAATCCATCGGCTTGGTCGGATCCTGGTTGCGCATCTGCTCCACCAGCAGGGTCATGAAGTCCGCCTGGTCCAGGGTCTGGTCCTTCCCCTGGCCGGCTGGCTTGGCGGTGTGGGAAGTGGCTGGGCCACCAATTGCCATGTCGCTCATGTCACGTTCCTCGTTGGTGTGCACGGGTGCTTGTTCATCGGGGTCTTCCTCACTTGCCAAGGTCCAGCGTTTTCTGCATCAGCTGGCGCGTCGAGTTCATTACCTCGACGTTGTTCTGGTATGAGCGCGAAGCCGAGATCATGTTGACCAGCTCGTCGACCGGGTTGACGTTGCTGGCGTAGACGTAGCCGTCGGCATCGGCCAGCGGGTTGTCCGGCTCATAGCGGCTGGGGATGGCGGCCTGGCTTTCGGTAACGCCAAGTACCTGCACGCCTTCGCCCACCGCATTGCCGCTACTGTCGAGCTGGTTCTTCACGGCGGCGAACAATGGTTCGCGCGAGCGATAGGCGGCTTCGGGGCTGCTGGATACGCTGTCGGCGTTGGCCAGGTTGCTGGCCACCGTGTTCAGCCGCGTCGACTGCGCGGCCATGCCGGAGCCGGCCACATGGAAAACGGAAAAGAGCGACATCGATTTCAGCCTCCGCTGATGGCAGTGCGCAACATGCGGATCTGCGCGGTGATGAAGGAAAGGCTGGCCTGGTAATGCACGCCGTTGGCGGCAAACGCGGCCTGCTCGATCTGGCCATCGACGGTGTTGCCATCCATGCTTGGCTGGGTTGGCACGCGATAGGCCAGCGTGCCTGCGGAACGACCGGTCGTGCCGATATGGCCGGGGGCATCGGCCTCGAGCTTCAGCTCGTCCGTAGCGCCGCCGGCTGCGGCCAGCGCCTTGCGGAAGTCCACATCGCGCGCCAGATAACCGGGGGTGTCGGCATTGGCCAGGTTGTTGGCCAGCACCTCGGTGCGGCGCTGCCATACCTCGAGCGCCTGGGTGTGGATGCCAAATAGATTGTCGGTGCCTTGAATCACGAGTTCACTCCGCGTGCAGTTGCTGCACGGAGTGAAGAGCAAGTTGCATGCCACAAACCCGAAACCCTTGCCACTGCTGGGTTTGCATGCCGGCAAGGGGTCGCCATCGCCTGTCGGCAAGCGGCAAAAGACGGATTGTTGACGCCTTGGCGGCGATTTATCCCGGTGTCAGCCAGCCGACGCCGGGCGGGCATCCCGCAACAATTCCATCACGGTCTGCGCCAGCAAGTCTGGCTGGAACTTGGCTACGAAGCGATCGGCCTTGACCTCATTGATCATCGCCTCGTTGAACATGCCGCTGAGCGAACTGTGCAGCACCACCTTCAACCGTCGCAGCGTCGGCGCCTCACGGATGGCACGGGTCAGCGCGTAACCGTCCAGTCGCGGCATTTCGATGTCCGACACCACCAGCTCGATCGCATCGGCGGGATCACCATCGGCCAGCTCGAGCAACCGATCCAGCGCCTCGCGCCCATCCCTGGCCACCACACAATCCATCCCCATCTGCTTGAGCAGGTTGACCAGGCGGCGCCGGGCGATGCCCGAATCATCCACCACCATCACCCGCCGCTGCGCCAGGGAGCACGTGGAAGCCTCGCGCTGTAGCTGGGCCGAGAGTTCGGCCGGCGGCCTGTCGATACTGGCCAGCACGTGCTCCACGTCGACCACGGCCAGCAGCGCGCCGTCGACGCGCGTCACCGCATTGACGCGCGAACCATATCCGAGCGCGCTGGACGGCGCCGCCATGGCGGCTCCTTCACAATGCACCATCCGCTGCAGATCGGCGACCAGGAAGCCCTGCACCGAGCGGCTGAACTCGGTAACCATCAAGTGTGCCGACGCGACATCGCGCAGCGGCGCATAACCCAGCGCGGCGGCAAGATCGATCACCGGAATGGTCTGGCCCCGGTAGTCGCAGCTGCCGGCAAGCAATTCGTGCACGCCCTGCATGCGCTCCATCGGAGGACGTCGCAGCACCTCGCGTACCTTGAACACATTGATCCCGAACAACTGCTCATCACCCAACCGAAACAGCAGCATCGCAACCCGGTTGTGGCCGGCCAGCCGTGTATGCCGCTCCACTTTTTCCAGCAATGTGTCGCCCATGCGGCTCCCTCGGATGCCTGATCGCCTTCGCGACGGTGTGCATGGCTATCGACCGGCGGGCCGCCCACTTGAGTCCAGGCTGCCGGCACGTGATTTGCTTGCTCAAGTTTCGAAAGTTCTTGACGATGTCCCGGCTGAGTCCATCCTTCGACGTGAGATGCCCCCACACCATGAGCTTGATCTGGAAACAACATGTCGCCGCCCTGGTGGAGGCGGCCGCCGAGGGCAACGAGGCCAGGGTCGCCGTGTTGCGACGCCGGTATCCCCGCGCCGCACAGGTGCTGGCACCCCTGCTCGCCCGCGTCGCCAGCCGACCACCGGCCCCGGAGGCACTGCAGGCACTGGAGCAGCAAAGCCTGGTGCTCGGCGCGGTGCAGCAGCTCTCGCGCGAACAGGCTGCACTGGACAAGGCCGCCACCGACAGCCGCACCAGCGTCAGTGGCTTGACGGATGGAAGCGCCGGGATCTCGACGGCACTGCAACAGGTCGGCGCCGATCTGGACCGGGCCAGCCAGGCCGGAGCGACCGGTGCCGACGGCGTCAAAGAGCTGGATGGCCGGTTGCGGCTGCTGCGCACCGCGCTGACCGCCATGAATCGCAACCAGAGCCAACTGGCCGAACAGGTCGCCCAGATCCGCAAGCTGACCGGCACGGTGCAGGAAATTGCCCACCAGACCAACCTGGTGGCACTCAACGCAGCGATCGAAGCCGCCCGCGCCGGCGACGCCGGGCGTGGTTTTGCCGTGGTGGCCGACGAGGTCAAGCAATTGGCCGAGAAGACCGCGCTGACCACGACCGAGATCGAAACCGTCACCGGCACGATCGGCGACTTCTCGCTGCAACTGGATGGCGACGTAAGCCACGGCCTGCAACAGCTCAAGCGCGTACAGGCCGGCGTCAGCCAGTCCGGCAGCCTGCTGGACGAAGGTAGCGCCACCTTGCGCAGCGCCAGCGCGCGTATCCACAAGCTGCAGCAAGGCCACGACACGCAGCACGCGCGCGCCACTGCGACACAGGCGGCGCTGGGTGTACTGCAGCGCCGCGCCGGCGAAGCGCGGCGACAATCCGAATCGCTGCATCGCGCCGCCCTGCTGGCACACCGGCTGGGACTGGACTGGCTGGAAAGCGAGAGCGGCAACGACCCGGCCAGCCTCAGCCTGACCGTGCGCGAGGCAACCTCGAATCTGCGCCAGGCGATGGAGCTGGCGCTGCTGGAACCGGCGGCGCTGGACCGACGCTGGTTCGACACCCATGCACTGGTGCGCAGCCTCGACCGGCTAGCGCTGCTGCGGCACGGCGCGGGCGACGCCACCGGGCTCAGCGACGCCGGCGCGCAGCTGGACGCACAAGGCAATCGCTTCATCGCCCTGCTGGGCGAAGGTCAGATCGACCAGGCCGGTGAGCTCGCACAGAACGTCGAAGCCGGTCGGGAAGCCCTGCTGTCCCAGCTCGATGCCGTATTGGCCGACACATGAGTCTGCGCCTTTCCACCGCTACCGTCGGACTGGCCTTGACATGGTGGCTGGCCCTGTCCAACGCTGCCGGTGCCACCAACATCCCCGACGCCACGCAATCGCTCGACCAGGTACGTGCAACCGCCGCGCAGGCGGTGCGCGATCACTACGCCCGGCCGGGCAGCCGCATCGTGGTCGCCACCGATCCACTGGACCTGCGGCTGCAACTGGCGGCGTGCGAGCAGCCCTTGCAGGCCATCATCTCCGACCAGGCCCAGGCCAGGTCGCGCATGACCGTGGCGGTGCGATGCCCGCAGGCTGGCGGCTGGACCGTGCGTGTACCGATCCGGCTGCAACTGTTCCGCGCTGTGCTGGTGAGCAGCCGCGCCCTGCTGCGCGGCGACGGCATCGGCGCCGACGACGTGCATGCCGAGGAACGCGACGTCACCCGGCTCGGCTATGGCTACATCGAGAATTTCCAGCAGATTGCGGGTCGCTCGCTGGCACGTGCGGTGGCGCGCGGCACGGTACTCAACCCCGGTACACTTGGCGGGCGACGCATGGTGCGCGCCGGCGACCACGTCCAGATGTTGGCACGGATGGAGGGCATCGAGGTTCGCGCCGACGGCGTGGCGCTGGGCAGCGGCGACAACGGCGCCCGCCTGCGGGTACGCAACGTGAGTTCGGGCCTCGTCGTCGACGCCATCGTCAGTGCCCCGGGCGTGGTGCTGACCCTGCCGTGAAACCAGGCGCGTCCGGTACACGTTCGTCGATCTTTCGAAACAACCCTAAAGTTTCCGCCAAACCGGCCGAATATCCAGCTACAGGGTGCACTCCACTGGAAATGGATCCATGAATACGACAATCATCAACAACGGCTCACCGAAGTTTCCACAGGCCAACAACCCGGGTAGCGGCTCAACCGCAACCACGGCCGCGCCAGCCGACGCCACGCCCCGCAACGGCGATCAACTGAAGTTGACCGACTCGGCGCGGGCACTGCAGGAGGCGGCACAATCGAAGGAAACATCACCGATCGACGCCAAGCGTGTGGAGCAGGTACGTCGGGCGCTGGCTGATGGCAGCTACAAGATAGATGCCGGCCGGATCGCCGACCGCATGCTCACCATGGACCATCAACTCGACGGTACGGACAAGGCATGAAGACCCCGCTGCAGCACGAACGGAACGATGCGCTTGCGTCCGTTCTGGGCGACATGCAGCACGCCGCCGACGGGTTGCTCACTGCGTTGGAAGTCGAGCGCGCGGCGCTGGACGCAGCCAACACCGAAGCGCTCGATCAGGCCGGCACACAGAAACAGGCGCTCATGCAGCAACTGGAGCAGCTCGATGCCGAGCGCCGGCTGCTGTGCCGCGAACAACCGGCCAGGCACACCGCACTGGAGCCCGAGTGGGCACGCGTGAGGCAATCTTTGCGGCATTGTCACACCCTCAACCTGCGCAACGGCAGCATCGTCCACCAGCGCCTGACCCAGGTACGCCAGGCGCTCACGATTTTGACCGGGCACGCCGGCGAAACCGAACTTTACGGCCGCTCCGGCGAGCTGCATGGCAGCCTGCGCTCGCGGGTACTTACGGCGGCATGACCTTGAGATGAAGGACCACGACTTGCCCACTGCCGCGGCAGGCGACTCCCCCACAGACAGCGAGGCAGCCACTGACTTGCCCTCGCGCCGACCGCGATGACCGATCATGAGCAACTTCCAAGCCTCCTCCATCGCCGCTCCGACCCAGCCCGCAGGTACCGATGCGCAGCAGAGCCAGACCGCTGCCCAGGTTTGCGCGCCACTGCCGGTATTGCGCACGCCGATGCTCGATCGTGAGCGCAACCTGTTCGCCTATGAGATCGTATTCCACCGCGAACCCGGCGACGAGGAAAACCTGCTGCGCAGCGTGCTGTCCACGATCACCGATGGCTCGTTGACCAGGCTGGTGCGTGGCAATCGCGCGTTCCTCAACCTGCCGCCCGAACTGCTGCCGGAGGATTCCGACGTGCTGTTGCACCAGCCCCGTCTTGGCGTGGTGCTGCAGCCATCGGTGGCCGACGACCCGCCGCTGATGAAACAGTTGCAGCAGATGGCCGAGCGCGGCTGCCAACTGCTGCTCGATGTGGGCGATGTCGACCTGGACGCGAGCCTCGCGCTGCAGACCCTGCTGCAGATGGTCCCGTTGGTACGACTGGACGCCAGCCTGCTGGCTCCGGAAGTCCTGCAAGAACGTGCCGGGTCCCTCCACGCGCGTGGCGTGCGTGTGATCGTGGGCCAGGTCAACGACTACCCGACCTACGAGTGTTGCCTCGAACTGCCGGTTCAGGCGATCCAGGGCCGCTATCTGCTGATGCCCCAACCGGTCGCGGTGCCCGTGCTCACCGGCAACCGGATGAGCATGCTGCGCCTGATGGGTGCGTTGCAGCAGAGCAATCCGGGCCCGGTGGAACTGGGCAACATCATCCGCGACGATGCCGTGCTCAGCTACAAATTGCTCAGCTGCGTGAACTCCGCCTATTTCGCGTTGCCGCGCCAACTGAAATCGATACAGCAGGCCGCGATCTTTTTCGGCGTGACGCGCATGCGCAACTGGATCGAAACGATGTCCCTGTGCAGCATGGACGACCATCCGCCCGAGCTCTTGCGCGCCGCACTGATCCGTGCCCACATGTGCGAGAAGCTGGCCGCCGGCATGCCCAACGGCGCCCCGGAAACCGCATTCACCGTCGGCCTGTTCTCGCTGCTGGACACCTTGATGTGCGCGCCGATGGACTTCCTCCTGAGTCACTTGAGGCTGGTCCCCGAGGTCAGCGACGCACTGACCGACCACAGCGGCCCGTTCGGATCGCGGCTGAAGCAGATCCTTGCATGGGAGGCCGGCGAGATGACCAGCGACCGCGCCACACCGCTGCACATCCAGCGTATGGCCTCGATCTACCTGAGTGCGACGCAATGGGCCGACCAGGTTTATGCCTCTGCCAACGGAAAGCAGGCGGCAGCGTAGAACAGTCCCGCGGATATTCCCTGGACACCACGGGCACATACCCGGGAGCGGGTCGGCAGGCACCATGCATGGCATTGCGTGCGGACAGGCAACGCGGCGCGCCCGCCGTCACGACGGCGGACCGCTCGGGAGCACGCCGTCGACCAACCGCGCGACATCACCGATAATCCGGATGAGGCGCCCTCTGCGCGACGCGTTCGGCTGTGGCCGACACGCTTCTTGCCGCAGATCAGCGACGCCGACCGGATCCCTGCCGCACACTCTGCCGAGGCCCGTCCCGACGGGTCGCACAGGAACGAACCCATGAGTCGCACCATCCATTGCAGCAAACTCGACATCGACGCCGAAGGCCTCGACTTCGCGCCCTGGCCCGGCCCGCTCGGCCAGCGCATCTACGCGGAGATCTCCAGGCAGGCATGGCAACAGTGGCTGGCCCACCAGACCACCCTGATCAACGAATACCGGCTCAATCCGCTCGATGCGGAATCGCGCAAATATCTCGCCGAACAGATGGAGAACTTTCTGTTCGGCGGCGACGTCGACTACGCCGCCGGCTTCACCCCGCCCAGCGAACAGCCTTGACGAAACCGCGCGCATTCGGTCTAATGCGCGGCTCCACGCAACGTCTGCGACACGCACGATAGCCCGTGGACTTCCAGTTTTCGGCCGGGTAGCTCAGTTGGTAGAGCAGGGGATTGAAAATCCCCGTGTCGGCGGTTCGATTCCGTCCCCGGCCACCATGTATGTCAACCGCTTGCAGCGATGCAGGCCGTTTGCGTTCCAGGTGAGCGATGCTCCGGTTGCCGGTTGCCGGTTGCCGGTTGCCGGTTGCCGGTTGCCGGAAACGCGCCTCACGGCGAAGACACCAGCGGACTGACAGGGCAGCGCCTGCCCAGGCGGTGTGGTCCGGGCGCTTGCTCCGACACCAAGATCCAGGCCATCGAAGAGAGGCTCGACCAACGGCTGCGAAAACAGTCAGGCCTGCATGCGCCACAACCTCCAGATGCTCTACCTTCGCCCGCGTGCATGCAGCTCAGTGGCGCATGAAACGGCGGCGCGCCACGTACAGCATCAGTCTTTGCAGCGGGTTGTTATTGCCACCCGGCCGCCACGTGTGTACGAGCTTGTTGCGGTAGGCATCGAAGTGCAGGCCGTGGGGTGCCGCGAGCACCTTGCCCCTGCCAAGCAGGATCTTCAACGCGAGGGTACCGGCGATCCCGGCGCAGATCTGACATGCCATGGGCGTCGACGGCCCGCGTTGCCGCACCAGGTCCACTGCAGACGGATCGACCAGGTAGGCCTGGTGCAGCACGGCAGGCGCCAGTCCCACCATGAAGCGCAGCAACTGCTCCCCGGTCGTCTTCCCCTCCAGCCGGAAATACTCCTCGAAGGTCATCTGACCGGGCAGAAACGCCAGCACCGCGGCACCCATGCCCAACGGTGCCGCGGTGATCGCCGGGATACCGCGCTCGGCACACAGCGCGAACAGCCTGGCGCGGATATCGAGTACGAAAAAGTCCAGGCCGTCGACGTACAGGTCCACCCCGGACAGAAACTGCTCCATGTTGTCGACGGTGACGCCGTCGGAAAACTTGTTGATGTCCAGATCCGGATTGATATCCCACGCCATCCGGGCCATCACGTCGACTTTGGGCTGGCCAATGGTCGACTGGAACGCCCCGGCCTGCCGGTTGAGGTTTTCCGTGCCGAAACGGTCGAGATCCGCCAGGTTGAACGACTGGATGCCGAGTCGGGTCAGGGTCAACAGATGGCTACCGCCCACACCGCCGAGTCCGGCGATCGCCACGCGGCTGGAACGGAGCTGCGCCTGGTCGGCCGTGGTTATCCAGCCGATCGTCCGGCTGAATGCCGTTGCATAGTCGAACGGCTCAGTCGTGGCCGGTGCATCCGACATCATGAAATGGCTGCCCTCGACATCTGCGTCGTCGCTTCCTTGTCCTGAACCGCACTTCGCATCATCACTGTCCCGGGCAGCAACCGTACGAGACCTCGGCGCGCGGAGTGTCCGTGTTGCCGCGGCCGACCGGTGAGCCCATGCAAGGAAAGCGGCGTACGGAAAAATGGCGCCGCTTCCAAAGCGGCGCCATCAATCGTCGAACAGCATGCATCCGGCACCTGCTCTACGAAAGCTTCCAAGCCTCTTTCCGGCGCCGCAGACCCAGGAGGCCCAGGAAGGCCAAGCCAAGGCCCAACAGACCGACCGCACCGGGCTCGGGGACCGCCGTCTTGCCGGTCAACGTGCCCGTTCCCACAATCGGGTAATGGCAGATATCGTCCGCATTGGCCGAGGGTGTCGACCCACAGGTTCCGAATATCTGGGTGGAGAATGCCGTACTCATGTCAAAATCCGCGCCGTCGGCTCGGCTGTTCGTGTCCATCCAGAATGCCGCGGGGCCTCCGGTCGCATCCAACAACCCAAATCCACCTGAAAGCGAACCTGGCGCGCCGACCGGGCCATTGATGTTGGAATAAAGATCCCCCAAGGCCGTAAAGCCAGTAAACGGTGCCTCATGGCCGGTCAAGGTCAACCACGGCGTACCGATGCCTGCCGTAGTGGGGTCGTCGACGTCGAAGGTCCCCCCGGCGTCAACCCAAAAGTTGATGGACCCATCAGTGAACGTGACCATCGGGTTCAAGGCAGTGCCGGCAATGTCCGACACCGTGTACTGGAACTGGAAGGTGAGACTGCAACCCGAACAGAAGTTCAGATCGCCGTTGATCGAGCCGATCTGCCCGTAGCCCGTCAGCACGTCGTTGACAGCGGAAACTGACGATTCACGGAAGTTGAGTGCCTGAATAGTTAAGTCCGACCCATTGGAAGGGTCCCACGTAATGCCGCCCACGGTGACGGCAAGCGTCGATCCGCTCCATGCACCCAGCGCCAGCACACATGCAAGTGCGCCTGCAATGCTTTTCTTCTTCAACATGACTGTCTCCTCGGTTGAGAACCCATCCAGACAACCGCGGCAGTGGCGCCCGATTGACGTTGCTCCCAAGTCATCAAGAGCAAGAGGTGTGCCATAGACATAACATGTTGTTTTATATTGGATTATTTCCCCATGACTACCGGACTCACTCCAAATGTGTAACGTATTCCGACACCAGGCCACGGTGGGATGCCTGCGATGGAATCGAACACCGTGCCTCCAGGCACGCCCGCCGAAACAAACCAGGCGTGGTCCCAACATATTGAATGACAACAGGTTTCATAGGCCAGACACTACTCGGTCGCCAACCGCCGGACCATTGTCCGGCTACTCGCCGAATGTCCGCACAAGACCGAGCACGACCGTAATGCTTTGTTTTCGCAACGATTTCGTCGAAGGCACCGACCACAAGCCGCGTTTGTAAGGAATCCCGACACAGGGTGGAAATCCCGCTTTCCCGGTCCGCGTGGGGTGAAACGGCCCAGGCCACGAATGCGTGACAGACATGTTTCGGTTTCGATGCTCCCGCGCCGAGGCGCAGCGGACGGCTGCGGCGGACAGGCAAGGAGCGAAGATCGCGTTGTGCCGGCAAGCCATCGCACACAGAGCAACGGCGCGCACCTGGGTATGCTGTCAAAAAGCACCGAAACTTGCGGGCGCACGTCGGCCACTGCGATCACGCAGTGCGGACCGCGCATAGCCAAGCCGCAAGAACACGAGTCCGCACCCCGGCGCAACCAGCTCACGCAGGGCCGAACGCAGGCGCGAGAGTAGCGGTTGAAAGGCCGGCTCGATGGGCACGAACCCCAGGCTGAGCACTCCCGCCGCCGCATACGGCTGGACCGAGAGCCCGTCGAGCGTGGCCTCGAGCCACACTCGCTGCAAAGCGCGGCCGCCCGCGAGCACATCGGATCGCGCCGTGGACGGAATGACAAGCAGGCACAGACCGGGCGACAGCCGCATCGGCAGCCAGGCCGAGCGCCACCCCAGCACCGACGCCGCGCCCAGCCGGTTGAGCATGCTCATCACCGCGGGACGACGCATCAACCTGAACACCGGTCGCATCGGTGACTCCACGGCCAGTGTCGCCGGGGCCAGGCCCTCCTCGCAGGCGCCGTGCCAGCCAACGGAAAAGCGGACGCTCGAAAACAGCTCCGCGTGCAGCGTCGGGCTCCTGAAACGCAGCGTCTCGGCCTGTCTGATGGCGCTCAGCGCGGCCTTTCTCGCGCGAGGTGTCTGTGGCCAGTACAGCCGCAGCCCGGGAATCAGCCGGGCCTGGGCATCCAGGCGCGCCTGGGTATCGGCGGTGATCGGGCCCTTCCAGGGAAAGCGGCGGTCGGTGTGGCGCTGCTCGATGGCGCCGGCCAGCGGCTCGAACGGGCCGTGTCCGGGATCGTGACGCCAACGGATACGGGCGACCCACAGCTCGTCGTCATCCTGCGGGAACGGCTGCAGGTCCGCCACGTAACCGAGTGACCGGGCGCGGATGATCATGTTTTCCAGGCAGGCACCGGCGGCGAGGTCGCTGAGGACGTATCGGGTATCGGATACGCGCCCGCTGCGGCCTGCATCGATTCGAAGATCCAGATCGTCGCCGCGCCACGCAAACCGCCATGGCTGCGAATTGTCCGCCGAGGGCGCGGCGATGCCTGCGCACAGAATGGCTGCTTTCGTATGCCGGTCCACGGTCCGTGCGCGCCTCTGGGTTACAACCGATTCTGGCCGATCGCGGTTGCCTGGAGCAGCGCGCAACCAGCTCGCCCGCACTATACGCGGAGAGCAGGGTCTCCACCAAAACCCTGCCTTTCGAGAACCTAAGGTCAGGGCGCCAGGCCCGCCGATGGCGGCTGCCCGCCATGGACCACGATGGGTGCTGCCTGGCGTACCCGCGCCCGGTCGCCGGCTCACGCGATCCGAAACCGGACACGGCATACGATCACGGGAGTTCCTGAATACGATCTGTGTATGGCGACGCAGCTCACACAATCATCGTACCCGGCGTTGTAGACTCGGGCCGGAACGGACGCGCCGAGTCCAGGGCACACTGTGCCAGATCACACCGTGGCAGTGCGCCACACGCCAACACCGACGAGCCGATCTTGGTCGACGCAAGCACATATGGGAGCGCCATGTGCTCAAGACGGCAGCATGCCTTGAAACATCGTGTCGCTGAACAGCGATTAAAGCACGAATCCATTCAGAGTGGTAGATATGACTGAGACCATCATCGACATCACGCCGCGTCTCAATCGTTCATCGATGCGCAGCCGGGAACCGTCGTGCTTCTGCGCGACCAGCCTTGAACAGGTGGAATCGGCGTGGCGGCTGGTATACGAGCGTTACTCACAAATGGGGCTGATAGACGAAAACCCGTTCGGGATTCATGCCGCTCCCTCGTCCGTAGGACAGCATGCATGCGTACTCTGGGGGCCGGAAGAGTCGAAAGAGGCGGAAGTCGGCTACACGATGACGATGTTCCGCGACAATCCCATGGGGCTCGCGCTGGATAGCGTGTACGCACGGGATCTGGATGAGCTGCGACAAAAGGGGCGCCGCCTGCTTGAGGTGGGAATGCTGGCGGATCGTCGCGAGAGCGCCTCACGCGGCATGGGAGCCCTGTTCGGCATGATGCGCCGGGCCATACATTATGGATTGCACACTGATGTGACCGATATCATCATCGGGGTACACCCGCGGCATGCCCAGTTCTACATACGTTGTTACGGCTTCGAACAATTCGCGACCCCGACGAGCTACCCCCTGGTACGAAACAACCCGGTGGTACCCCTGCGCCTTCGCCTGTCCGAAGGGCTGGCGAAAGACGGGTTGCCGCGAGGGCTTGTCGACGCGCGCGACAACCCGGTGCCCGCCAGTGAGTTCTTGCATCGCTTCACGTTTGAGCCCCGGCAACTGCGCGACTCCCGGATCGCAGGCTTTTTGAAAGCTCGCCATGGTATCGACCCGTGCCTGATGGCCGACCGCGCTCTCGCGCGCTCAGCCTAGGAGCGTGCGCATCGTTGATGCCCTGCAAGCCCGACGAGGGGTGCAGCCCATGGATGAGAGCATCCGTCGCAGCCCGACTGGGTGGCGGGCGCGGCCGGCACCGGTCATCGGCCAACGAGGACGGCCGCGCCACCCGTAGCGCCTTTCATCGAGCCCCGTCCTCGCCACTGCAGGGCCTGATACCGCCTCCGTTGGCCGCTCAGCTGTCGACCTTCACCAACTTGCGTTCCCAGGCGAGCGCCGTACGCGCGATGAAATCGAGGTCATCATGGCGCGGCTGCCAGCCCAGCGTGCTTCGGATGCGTTCAGACGCCGCTATCAGCGAAGGCGGGTCACCCGCACGCCGCGGCTCTTCCGTATACGGCACCGGCGCGCCGTGCGCGCCCCCCACCGCGGCCAGTACTTCACGTACGGAATAGCCGTGTCCATAGCCGCAGTTCAACGTGGTCGAAGCGCCACCATCACGCAGATACCGCAACGCATCGAGGTGTGCACGCGCCAGGTCGACGACGTGGATATAGTCGCGTACGCCGGTGCCATCGGGGGTCGGGTAATCGGTGCCGAAAATCGACAGCCGCGGGCGCTTGCCCAGCGCGGCTTCGCAGGCGACCTTGATCAGTAGCGTGGCGTTTTTCGTGGACTGGCCGATGCGGCCTTCGGGATCACAGCCGGCGACGTTGAAGTAACGCAGCGCGACGTAGCGCGGGCCACCGGCCGCGGCAAGATCGCGCAGCATCCATTCGCTCATCAACTTGGAACTGCCATAGGGGTTGATCGGCACGGTGGGCGTGTCCTCGCCAGCCACCCCGCCCGCAGGAATGCCGTACACCGCGGCGGTCGAGGAAAACACGATCCGGGCGATCCCGGCGTCTCTGCAACATGTCAACAGGTTGCGGGTGGCGCAGGTGTTGTTGCCGTAGTAACGCAATGGATCGGCCACCGACTCCGGGACGATGGTGCGTGCGGCGAAATGCATCACGGTATCGACGTCATGTTCGCGCAGAACGCTCGCGACCAGCGCCGGGTCCCCGACATTGCCGACGATCAATTCGGCGCCGATGACGGCATCGCGAAAGCCGGTACTGAGGTCGTCCAGCACCACCACGCGTTCACCCGCCTCGACCAGTTGCAGCACCACGTGGCTGCCGATGTAGCCTGCGCCCCCGGTAACCAGGATGGCGCGTCTCTGGGGTTGACTCATTTACTCTCCTCGTCGATCGAGCGGTTCCATGAAAAACCTCGGGCACGCGTGCAGCGCAACTGCCCGCGCAACCCACGAGCGCATGTTAACCCGTGAACGCTCCGCGCAGGTCTTGGACGCGCTGCACATGCGTGAGCCGCCTGCCCGTCCCCCGGATGATCCACGACACCAGCTCACACGGCCGCGCCGGATGACGGCACGCCTCCCAACCGGCGTGACCGTGGTGGACGTCTCGTGCGACAAATCAGGGCGGACAACGCCTGCCGAACACGATTCTTGCCGGCCGTGGCAACGCCCACCCGGCGGCTACGACCGCACGCTGGCCCGAACAGCCTGACTGGTACCGGCGACCCGCTACCGCCGCGTGGCTGCATCAGGCGACCAGGCAGGGAGCCGGATTCCCCCCACCCCGACTCCTCCACCACAAAAGCAATCCCCGCGTTGCCGGGGATTGCTTCAAGTACTGCTTCACGCCAACCGCAAATCAGCCCCGGTAGCTGGCCCGCCCGTTACCGCGCCACCCGGTTGCCGCGACCCGGCTGGCCACGCCCCTGCCAGCCGCAGGCCACGCCGAGCGCAAGCAGACCCAGCCCAAACAGGCCCAGCCCATCCGGTTCGGGCACAGACCGGGGTGACAAGGTCAAGCTGGTGGTGCCCGGCGAATTGCTGAAGTCGATGAACAGGTAGGCGTCTTCGTGGTTCGGGACCCCCGGATTGGCCGCGAACGACGCCGTAATCGAGTCGTTCGCGCTCAACGGGCCCGGCGGGCAGAAGCTGGCCGACACGCCGGTCGGGAAACTGCTGCAGGTCACCTTGTCGTAGTCATCATCCGGGCCCTCTTGCGGGACGGTAAACGTAAAGTTGAGCGCGGTGAGTGGTGAGCCGGTCAGATTTTTCAGAATTGCGCAATAGGTGAAACCGTCTTGATTCCCGGGCGCAGCCAGACAGCCCGGCAAAGCGGCGTCCACAAAATTTATCGTGTAGGTGTCGGTGAGATTGGTGATGCTGCAGGCCGTGTTTGCAGGGTTCGAGCGGCAATCGGCGGAATTCGACGGTGTCGATGGTGCATCCACAATACGTATGCGAACCGCGAACGCGCTGGGTGCGGCGAGAACAAGAACAAAGGCGGCGAGTGTCAGAGCGAGGTGATGCTTCATGATTGAATCCTCATATTTGGTCCACACCCTGGCGGCGATGCCGCGATGGTCGAAGATTCACTCCGGCGATTAGTCACTGCATAGCCAGTGCCAAGCTGTAACTCATTGTTTTCATTGATACGAAACAAGGCTCATCTATCGAATCCGTAAATTTCCCCGACACTGGATTCATACTTCGCCGCCGGGCGAGCCACTCAACGGAGAGTTTTTGCGCAGGTTCTCCAGGCTTCCGAAGTCGCGGCAAAAGCGCAAAATTCACTCGCGAATGCATGCTCGCCGGTCCCTTCACCGGGCCCGCGGCCGATCAATGCCCGCTAGAGTCTGCCGTCGTGGTCGGCTCCTGCTGCGGCAACGGCAGCCCAGCAGCCTTGCGCAACGCGGCAAAACGCGGATCGTGCCGGTAGGCAAGCACGAACGGATCGGTAAGCAGGTTGAAGCTCGGGTCGCGTTGGGCCCAGGCACGCTGCAGCCAGTCAAACATCTGATCCGGTTGTTTGCGCAGCGCGTACAGGTCGGCGATGAGATACGGCTGGTCTTTCCCGTTCTCGGCAATGTAATCGTGCAGTGCTGCGTCGGCCCGCTTTCGGTCAGTGCCGATCTGCCACGCCATGGCCTGTATCCACGGACCGTATAGCGGATCGGTTTCCTGCCCGGCATCGCGCAGCGCGGCGGCGGCATCGCCGCGCAGGATGTCGACCGTGGCCAGAAGCGTATACGCCACCGGATAACCGGGCTGCAAAACCAGCATCTTGCGGATCGCCTGCTCGGCAGCATCGAGCTGGCGTTGACCCAACAGGGCACTGGCGAGGCTGGCATAAAAGCCGGGCCGAAGCGGATCGGTGGCGATGGCTTTGCGGAGCAGCTCGACCGCGGGCTGCAATTGCCCAACCGCCGCCAGTCCGGCGGCCAGGAAATTCATCGTGGTGGCATCGTTCGGCGCCAACGCATGCGCCCGCTTGTACTCGGCCAGCGCACCCGGCTGATCGTTGTCGACGACGGACAACAGATAACCGCGATCCGCATGGGTAAAGGCCGCATCCGGCGCCAGCGCCTGCTCCTTGTCCGCAGCCGCCCGGGCCTGCGCATACGCTTGCTGGCGCGCACTGCCGGTGAGAAAGCCCTGGGCCTGGTTGACCAAGGCGTTGGACAGCAGGCCCCAGGTAAACGCGTAATTCGGATCAAGCCTGAGCGCTTGCCGGAACAACGCGATGGCCTGGCTGGTATCGCCTTCGGTGCCGCGGCGGGCCAGCACCCGCCCTTGCAGCATCAGCTGGTAGACCTCGACATTGCCGCTGGGCGGCTTGTCGCTCGCCACGACGGCCTTGCCGAGCAGCTTGATCTCGAGCGCCTCGGCCACGGCCTGGCCGATCTTGGACTGGATCGCGAATACGTCATTCAGTTGCTCCTTGTAGCTGTGCGCCCACACGCTGGCGCCGTCCTTCGCGCGGATCATGCTCACCGTGACCCGGATCTGGTCGCCCTGCTGGAACACCGAGCCCTGGATCAGGTTGGCCACCTCCAGCGCCGCACCGATCTGCGCCGGGCTGTCTTGGGAATCGCGAAACTTGAAGCTGGAGTACTTGCCGATCACCTTCAGTCCGTTGACCTGGGTGAGTTCGGAGATCAGCTCCTCGGACAAGCCATCGGAGAAATACTGCTGCTTCGGGTCACCGCTTTCGTTGGCGAGTGGCAACACCGCGACCGACTGTTGCGGGACTTTCGCCAACGCGGCGGCGATGGCGTTGGCATCGGCGACATCGGCCTGGCTGTTGACGTCACGGTGCAGCACGAACTGGTTGGTGATCAGCAGTACCACCGCCACACCCAGCACCGCGATGATCCAGCGGTCCGCCCTTTTGCCCATGCGCTGCTGGATCGACTCTCCTGGCGGGATCTCGCTCCCGAGCTTCAGCCCGGTCGGCGTGAACTCGTAGAACCATGCGAAGACAACCCAGAACGGAAAGCCGATGACGCAGGCAACCACGAACCATTGCGTTATCCAATTCGGCGCGTTGAATACCGGCAGCAGCTGCGCCAGCCCCTGTGACAACGCCCATGCGGCCGCTATGTAAAACGTCCCCGCGCGCAGCACATTGCGACGCTTCAGTTCGCCAAAGAATGCTCCTGCCTTCAAGCAGCCATCCTCTCGCGCCGGGATTCCATGATCGGTGTCACAGAATGCGCTTGCGCCACGGCACATGCAACCTGGCATCGCCGCGCACTTCCCCGCGAATCGGCGTCAGGCGGACTGTCCGCGCCTGGCCAGTGGCGCCCTATTCATGACATTCGCTGCATCCTTGTACTGGACGTGCATCCGGCAAGCGCGACCAAGGTCTCCGATGACGCAGCCGCGGGCTGAGGAGTCGACCCCATCTGGCTACGGTGTGAAATGATGCGGCACAGCATCTGGCATGCATTGATCTACCTCGGAGATGGTGCCGTATTGATGCCTTGCGCGGCGCTGCTTTTCGTATGGTTGATCGCAACCCCGGCCACCCGGCGGACCGGTGGGTGGTGGCTGGTCGCCGTGCTGCTGGTGGGCGGCGGCGTGACACTGAGCAGGGTGCTGTACATGGTTTCGGGATGGCACCCTGCCGGATGGAATTTCATCGGCCTGAGCGGACATGCTGCGCTGTCGTTTCTGATCTGGCCGTCAGCCGGCGCACTTGTCACCGCCCCCAACCGACCCGGGCTGCGTGCTGCCGCGGTTGGCCTGGGCGTGGGTGTCGCACTCGCCATTTCGGTCTCAAGTTGGGTATTGGGTGACCATTCCCTGTCCGAAGTCGTCGTGGGAGCCGCGTGGGGAGCGCTAGTCGCCACGGTCTTCCTGGTACTTGCGTGGCGACAGGTGGCGGAAGCGCCGTTCGCGCGCAAGGGGCTGATCGCCGGCATGTTGCTGCTGGTGCTCTTTGCCTTCGGACACGAGTTGCCTTCGAAACGCGTTCTGAGCTGGATCGCATTGCAGGTGGGCGGTCGCACTGGTCTCCATACACGTGCCAATCTGGTGCCGCAGGCAGAATTGCCGAAAAAGGAGGTGGATGGCCAACCCACGGGTTCGCCTGCAACCAGCGCGCGTCCCCCGGTTCAAGAGATCCCGTGACTGGTTCGGGATTGTTGGTCCGTGGCCAGGGAAGACCACGCGCGGGGCTCTTCGGATCCGGACTGCAACGATTTCGTCACGTTGCCGGCACCGGTCCCTCCGGTCCCGGAACCGGCGATACCGGGCATGTCCGGCCCCGGTGCGTTCTTGACCGGCGCGTTCTTGACCGGCTTGTTCGCGAGGCAGCTTCGCCGGCCCTGGAACACGGGCTGCGTCTTGCTACACTCAACACACCTACGGAATCGGGGGTGCACTGCCATGCAGCGGCTCAGGATCGATTTGATTGCGGCCGCGCGGCCGAACTTCATGAAGGTCGCACCGCTGTTTCACGAGTTGCACGCCCAACCGTGGTGCGACGTAAGGCTGGTGCACACCGGTCAGCACTACGACAAGAACATGTCGGAGGCTTTCTTCAGTGATCTCGGGTTGCCCGCGCCGGACCTGCATCTGGGCGTGGGCAGCGGCAGCCATGCCGAACAGACGGCCAACGTGATGATTGCCTATGAGGGCGCCTGCGTCGCGGATCGGCCGGACCTGGTCGTGGTGGTCGGGGATGTCAATTCCACGATCGCCTGCGCGCTGGTCGGCTCGAAGTTGCGCATTCCGGTGGCTCATCTGGAAGCCGGGTTACGCAGCCGCGACCGTAACATGCCCGAGGAAATCAACCGGCTGGTCACCGATACCTTGGCCGACATCCTGTGGACGCCGTCACCGGACGCGGACGAAAACCTCGCCGCCGAAGGGGTGGCCATGGACAAGGTCACGCGCGTCGGCAACATCATGATCGATTCCTACGAGCTCATGCGTGAACGCATCGACGCCAGCGGTGAGCGGCGCCGGCTCGGGCTGGACAGGCACGGCTACGCGGTGGTGACCTTGCACCGTCCTTCCAACGTGGATGCACCGGCACCGCTGACGTCGCTGGTCAACCAACTGAGGAGCGTCGCGGCCAGGCTGCCGCTGGTGTTCCCCGTGCATCCACGCACGCGCAAGAATCTGGAAGCCTTTGGCCTGTGGAGCGGGCTGGCCGAAACGCCCGGGGTGCATGTCATCGAGCCGCTCGGCTACGTGGATTTCATGAACCTCGTCTGCAGCGCACGCCTCGCGATCACGGATTCGGGCGGGATCCAGGAGGAAACCACGTATCTCGGCATCCCCTGCCTGACCTTGCGCACCACCACCGAACGGCCGATCACCGTCACCGAAGGCAGCAATCGACTGGTGAATGCCGTCGGGTTGGTACCGGCGGTGGACAAGATTCTCACCGGTCACTGGTCGCATGGCCACAAGCCCGAGCTCTGGGACGGCCATACCGCGGCGCGGGTGGCTGCCGACATTCGCCGCCGCTTGCTGGTCGCTTCGCCCGGCATTGCCACGGCGGAGCCTGATTCCGAAACCTTCGGCCAGCAGGCGCTGGGAAATGCCTGACATTCGCAGAGCGCACGTATCCGGTCGAGCATAGACAACCGGGCCGCACAGCGGGGATCGTCCGACCATGCACACGATCGTCATTGCCAGCTATCTGACCGCTGCCGCCGCCTTCCTCGTGGGCACGGCGTTGCTGGCGGTCAGCTGGCGCGGCCAGCGCACCGGCGCGCTGCTGATGCTGGCCACGGCAGCGGCCGCGGTGTGGGGCGTGTTTCTAGCGTACGCCGCGTGGCGGCCTACCCTGACCGTCAACTGGGTACTGCTCGCCGAGGTGCTGCGCTACGGTGCCTGGCTCGTTTTCGTGAGCGCCGTGTTTGGCACCTTGCCGGTCTCCGGGCTTCTGCGCGGTTTGCGTGTCGTCGCGCACGCACTGTGGATCATGCTGGCGGTGTATTGCCTGTGGCCAGCGGCGAGTTTGTCGCCAGCGATGGCGGCGTCGTTCCGCATCGACATACCGCTGGTCGGCGTGCTGGTTCTGGCCCTCATCGGCGTGGTGTTTCTGGAACAGATCTACCGCAACGTTGAACCGGAGCAGCGCTGGGCGCTCAAATTCCTGATGATCGCGCTCGGCGTGATATTCGCCTACGACATCTTCCTGTATTCGTATGCGATGCTGTACCGGCAGTTCAACGCGAGCGCATGGGCCGCACGCGGCTTTATCAATGCGCTGCTGGTACCGCTGTTGCTGGTGGCGGCGGCACGCAACCCGGGGTGGTCATTGCGGGTAGGCGTGTCACGGCGCGCGGTGTTCTATTCCACCAGCCTGATGGTGGTTGCAGCCTACATCCTGGCCACGGCGGTCGGGGGTTATTACGTACGCCTGTACGGAGGCGACTGGGGCCGCGTTGCGCAAATCACGCTCGTCTGCCTTGCGCTGCTGAGCGCGGTGTTGATCGGGTTCTCCGGCCAGGCACGCTCGCGTCTGCGGGTATTCCTGCACAAGAACTTCTTCAGTTTCCGTCACGACTACCGCGAGGAATGGCTGCGGCTTACCGCTACCTTGTCGACCGGCGATACGGACTTGCCGATGCGCGCGTTGCGCGCGATGGCGCAGACGATGGACAGCCCGGCAGGCGTGTTGTTCATGCGCGACGACGCCGACGACTTCGTGCCGGAAGCGCGCTTGAACACGCCGACCCCGGCCGGCATCAAGCTCCCGGCACGTTTGCCGGCGTTGGAGTTCATGCGCGAGCACCGCTGGATCTATGACCTTGATCAACCACCGCCCATGGGCGATGAACGGCTGCGGGCGCCGAGCGAATTGATCGGATTGCCGCGCGCGTGGCTGGTGGTGCCGCTGATGCTGGAAGAGCGGCTTGTCGCGTTCGTGGTGCTGGCGCAGGCACGTGCACCGCGTGCGTTCGACTGGGAGGACATCGATTTGCTGCGGGCCGCCGGTAGTCAGGTGGCCAGCGCCCTGGCGCAGGCGACCGACGCACGGCACCTGGCCGAAGTGCGTCAGTTCGAGGGCTTCAACCAGCTCACCGCTTTCCTGATGCACGACCTCAAGAATGTCGCCGCGCAGCAGTCGTTGCTGCTGCAGAACGCCGAGCGCCACAAACACAATCCGGCGTTCGTGGAGGACATGCTCACGACCGTGGCGAATTCCGTGCAGCGCATCTCGCTGCTGCTCGAACAATTGCGTGGCGACGCAACGCCCGGCGTGCGCGACCGCGTGCAGTTGGCGGCGGTAATCGACAAGACGCTCGGCGAATGCCGTGCGCAGTCTCCGCAACCGGAGTACCAGCCCTGCGGGGAGGACTTGTGGGTGCGCGCGGACAGCGACCGGCTTGCCACGGTGCTGGGTCACGTGATCCGCAACGCCCAGGACGCAGCGCAGACCCACGGTCATGTTACGCTCAGGGTGAAGCGCGCTGGCGGCGATGCCGTGATCGAAATCGAGGATGATGGCGCCGGAATGGACGAGGACTTTATCCGCAACCTGCTCTTCAAGCCGTTTTTCACCACCAAGGCAAGTAAGGGCATGGGTATCGGGGCCTACCAGGCCCGGGAGTACGTCCGTTCGCTGGGCGGGGGGATGAGCGTGCGCAGCACGCCGAACCAAGGTACCGTGTTCACCATCCGGTTGCCGCTGGCTGGACCCGCCGGGGATAGAACGGCCGCAGGCAAGCTGAGGGCTGCGTCGTGAGCGAACGAAAGCGCCATCTTCTGATCGTGGAGGACGACGTCGGCTTGCAGCGCCAGTTGCGCTGGAGCTTCGAGGATTACGACGTGGTGATGGCCGGCGACCGGTCGACGGCGCTCGACCTGCTGCGCAGCCACGAGCCCGCCGTGGTGCTGCAGGATCTCGGTCTTCCGCCGGACGCGGCGGGCACCACCGAGGGCTTCGCCACGATCACCGATATCCTGCAGCAGGCGCCCGAGACCAAGATCATCGTGGTCACCGGCAACGGCGACCGCGACAATGCGGTCAAGTCGATCGGCTGCGGCGCCTACGATTTCTGCTCCAAGCCGCTGGACCTCGATGTCCTGCGCCTGATCGTGGACCGCGCTTTCCGGGTTCACGAACTCGAAGCGGAGAACCGCAAGCTCAAAAGCCAGTCGGCCACGACGTTCAACGGCATCATCGGCAGCAGTGAAGTGATGCGCGACGCCTGCCGGCTGGTGGAAAAGGTCAGCCCCTCGAACGCCACCGTCCTGCTGCTCGGCGAGACCGGAACCGGCAAGGAGCTTTTCGCGCGCGCAGTGCACCGCCTGAGCACACGGGGCGATGGCCCGTTCGTGGCGATCAACTGCGCGGCCATTCCCGAGCCCCTGCTCGAAGCCGAGTTGTTCGGCTACGAAAAAGGTGCCTACACGGGCGCCCACAAGCAGACCAAGGGCAAGATCGAACTGGCCACCGGCGGCAGCCTGATGCTCGACGAGATCGGCGACATGCCGCTTGCGCTGCAGGCCAAGCTGCTGCGCTTCTTTCAGGAACGCGTGGTGGAGCGCATCGGAGGACGCGAGGTAATCCCGGTGGATGTGCGCGTCATCTGCGCCACCCACCAGGATCTGCAGGCGATGATCCGTACCGGGCACTTCCGCGAGGATCTCTTCTACCGCGTCAGCGAAGTGAGCATCCTGCTCCCACCTCTGCGCGACCGGATTGGCGACGCGGTACTGCTTGCGCGGCATTTCCTTGAGCAGGCCGCCAGTCGCCACGGACGCAAGATCCACGGTTTTACCGCCAAGGCACTCAAGGCGATCGAGGCGTACCCTTGGCGGGGTAACGTGCGCGAGCTGGAGAATGCGGTCAATAGCGCGGTCATCATGGCGGATCGCAGGCAGATCGGGGTCGAGGAGTTGCAGCTCGGCGCGGTCAGCGGCGGCGATATCCTGGACTTGTATGCGGTGCGCGCTGCCGCTGAAAAGCGTGCCATCGAGAGGGCCATGAGCCAGGCCGGTGGCAACCTCACGCGGGTGGCGGGCCTGCTCGGCATCAGCCGGCCGACACTCTACGATCTTTTGGACAAGTATGGTTTGAAGAAGGCTGTCGACGCAGACTGACTCCGCGCATGGCGCGAGGGTAAACCCAGGAGTAACGATATGCGCTTGACCAAGCTGAACACGGGAGCCATCCATCACGTTCTGGCGCTGCTTTGCGTCAGCCTGCTACTGGGTGGCTGCGGCCTGGCGAAAGGCAAAGGCAATCTGGATGCCGGAGCCAAATACCAGGCCAGCGGCCAGTATCGCGCAGCCTACATCGAGGCCAAGAAGGTCCTGCAGCGCGACAGCAAAAATGGCGAGGCCTGGCTATTGCTCGGACAGGCTTCGCTGATGCTCGGAGATCCCAACGACGCCCTGAACAGCCTGCAAAAGGCCCAGAAGAATGGCGCGCCGGAAGCGCGCTGGGCGGTGCCGATGGGGCGCACGCTACTGGTGACCCGGCAATACGACAAACTGCTCGGGACCGTGTCTTCCGACAAGACTCCGGAACCCCAGGTCAAGGCACGCATAGAGGCGCTGAGGGGCGATGCCTATCGCGAGCTCAAGCAAATGGACCGGGCGCAACAATCGTACAAATCCGCACTGGCGCTGGACCCCGGCAGTCCACATGCGCTGGTGGGGCTCGCCAAGCTGGCCGCCATCGCCAACGACCCGGTTTCGGCCAACAAGTACTTGCAACAGGCGCTGGTCGTCTCGCCGGAAAACCCCCAGGCATGGGTTGCCAAGGGCGATCTGGCGCATGACAGCGGTGATTTTGCCGCGGCCGAATCGGATTACGAGAAGGCGCTGGGCTTCAAGAACCCCGATTGGGTGCCACAGGAGCATTTTTACGCGCTGACCCGGCTCGCCAACGCGCAGGCGCAACGTAACGAGTTGGACAAGGCGCTGACCAGCATCCAGACCCTGGAAAAAATGGCGCCGCAGCAGCCCTACCCCCACTATCTGCACGCCCTGGTGCTGTACAAGCAGGGGCATTTCGACGACGCAATCTCCCAGGTCCAGCAGGTGTTGAAGGCGTCACCCGACAACCCGCAGGCGCAGCTACTGATGGGCGCAGTCAACTACGCGCAGGGCAACTACGGCCAGGCGGAAATGTACCTCAGCAACGTCATGGGTACGGACCCGAAGAATGTCGAAGCGCGCAAATTGCTGGCGCTGACGTTCTACCGTGAAGGACGCTCGCGCCAGGCGTTGGACATGCTGCGTCCGGCCGTGCCGGGTACCCCGACCGACACCGAGCTGTTGGCACTGTTGCAGCGAGCCGCCGTCGAGGGTAACGGCACGGCGGGGATGGCAGCTTCCGCAGCAAGTGCCGGCAAAGTGCCGCCGGAGGCCTCCACAACGAGCAAGGGCCATTCACCCGACGCCCAGTTCGCGGCGGCCGGCGAGGCCATTGCCAGCGGAAATACTTCCGAAGCCATTCGCCTGCTGCAGGAGATTCCCCCGGGTGACACCGCCACCGAGGCGCGACGTGCACCCTTGCTGGTCATGGCCTATGTCCGCGAGAAACGCCTGGACGAGGCGGTAAAGACGGCTGCCGAATACGCCAGAAAGAATCCACAAAGCAGCAATGCCCACCTGTTGTATGGAACCGCGCTGGTTGCCGCCAACAAGCGCGCCGAAGCACGAGCACAGTATTCCGAGGCGCAGAAGCTGGATCCGAAGCATATCGCGGTGCTGTTGAGTCTCGGCAGCCTGGATTCACTTGAAGGCCACTACAAGGACGCCGCTGGCCGCTATGAAGCCGTACTGAAACAGGACCCGAAAAACGCCGCGGCCATGACGGCACTGGGCCGGCTCGCCATGCAGCAAAACGACAAGGCGCAAGCGGTCAAGTGGCTCAAGCAGGCCATCGAGGCGGCACCGAAATCCGCCGCGGCATATGTCGGGCTGGTGTTGCTGTACAGTGAAAGCGGCCAATTCGACGAAGCCGCGAACACCGCCAAACAGTTTGCCGATGCCGATCCCGACAATCCGGCGGCCCTCAACGCCTTCGGTGCAGCGGAACTCAACGCCGGCCATCACCACGCGGCATTGAAACCGTTGCAGCAAGCAGTGAACCTCGCCCCACAGGTGGCCTTGTACCGCACCAATCTGGCGCGCGCACAAATCCTCACCAAGGACACCAAGGCGGCCGAAGGCAATCTCGACGAGGCGATCAAGGCAGACCCGGGTCAACTGACCGCCGTGACCCTGCGAGCGTTCATGAAGTTGCGTGATCACGATCTTCCCGGTGCGGTTTCCCTGGCGCAGTCGCTGCAGAAACAGCCGGCGATGAAGGCAGAAGGCCTGAGCCTGGAAGGCGACCTGTATATGGCGAACAAGTCCTGGGGCAAGGCCGCCCAGGCCTACCAGCAAGCACTGAAGATCGACAGCGCCCGGCCACTGGTCGTCAAGCGCTTCTTGGCGCTGCGCGAGGGCGGCGACAAGCAACCGGAGGGGATACTGCACGACTGGCTGGCCAAGCACCCTGACGATGCGGCGACGCGCCTGCTGTTGGCCCAGTACTACACGGACCACGCACAGAGTGCGTCCGCTGTCGCGCAGTACGAACAGGTGTTGAAGACTTTTCCCTCCCATGTCGGCGCGCTCAACAACCTCGCCTGGATCTACATCGAGCAGCACAACCCCAAGGCCCTGGCGCTCGCCGAGCACGCCCACAAACTGGCACCCGGCTCCGCCAGCGTTGCAGACACCTATGCCTGGGCGCTGATCGCCGACAACCGGCCCAAGGCTGCGTTGCCAATCCTGATGAAGGCGGCCGTGGCGGCGCCGAAGGAGCCGACAATCCAATATCACCTCGCGGTGGCGCAGGCGCGCACAGGTGACAAGTCCGGAGCTCTGACCACCCTCGAGGCGCTGCAGAAATCAGGTGTCGAGTTTCGAGACAGGCAAGCGGCGGAAAAGCTGGGTCAGGAGTTGGCCGGAACCGGGAAATGATCCCCGGCCTGATCAAGCCCGGTTCCAAGCCAGCAAGTCCCGTATCCGCCCCCTTGCGTCGCAGGGTGAAGAGCCGGGATTCGACCTTTTGCAGTTCTAAAAAAACGCGCGGGGTGGCGTTTCCTCATCCATGCCGGCCATCCAAGCGCCTGCGGCGCACGCGTTTCCAATCGTGCGTACCACGTGTCGAACCACCACCGGCAAGCCATCCATTGCCACACCGGTGATGGGCAAGACCCGGACCGATGTGGCGGTGCAGCCCAGCATGGCGTGGCACCCGGTTCCCTGACGGCACTACAGCGCACTCGACCTGTTGCGCCGATCGGCGCTCTTGGCGAATGGCGTCGTCTCTTCAAGAAACGACCGATAGCTTTTCACGAACGGGGTTCTGCCCAAGGGACGACAGCCAGGCTGCTGCGCCAGCTGGCCACCCCAATCGTGGTTGCCTTCGACCAGGATCGGGCCATCCGGGGTGATTGCCACGTCCCAGCCTACCGACGGAAACTCGGGAAACACACGATGCGCTCGCAGGCACAATTCAAGTGCTGCGTCCCAGTGGGGCAGACAAAAGCTGGTGAATGGTCGCTTGGAATCGGGATATTCGAGACAGTCGACAGCGGCATCATGCAGGTCCATGCGCACCGCGTTACCCAGCGTACCCGAGGCATGGTCTATCGGGCTTGCAAAACCACCCCCCGAGAAATTGTCCGTAGAGGCCGACGCCGAGGCCCGCGGCATGCGGAAAATCGAAATGAGATGTTGTGGCGACCCATTGATGTCCCGGCAAGTCACGACCCGGGCCGTGCACAGCGCGTTCGGCCCAAGCGTGGCGATCGCGGGATGATTGGTCAACCGTTCCTGGAGGATATAGGGTGCGGATCGGGAAAGCGCTGCAAGACGTTCGAGCAGTTCATCTCCAGTCAGCATTTCACCATTTTCGCCGCAGTAACACCCACGTCCCTGCCAAATCCAGCGTGCCGCGCCTTTGCCTCCCAGCGCGTCGGCCGGTTTACTGAACAAATCGCACCGCGGGAGCACCACCCGGTCACCGCCATCACCCCACGCACGTGCGACACCACCCACAACCTCGGCAACGGTCACGGGGACCGGTAATCCGTGTTTGGCACAGCTGCGATAAAAAACCCGTTTATCATCGAATTGCGCCACATCCACGTTCATATGTTCATATAGATGTTTTCGAAGCGCCATGTACACATTGGACGGAAAAAACAATATCGCTTCGCCAATGTGATCGAGCTGATAAAGCCTGTATCGATAATACGTGTCCGAGGAAAAATCGAACCGCATCGCGAGCAGCCACTGTTGCACGAACTGCAGCCACAGAGGCATGCCCGCGACACGCGCCACCGCAGGCCCATATGTACGGGTCGGCCCCCAAGCTCGCACAAGGCGTGCCAGCGGCCGCAGCGCCAAATGAATGATCGCATTGCCTTTGCTGCCCGGAGACTGACGGCTGCGCTCCCGGAGCAGATGTCGGTACAGACGGTACAGTGCTTCGGCTTGCTGCAGAAACGTGGCGTCAATTGCTGCGCCGGGTCTTTTGTAGGCCGCTACCATGGACCATGCTCCTGGCAACAATGGATGTTCGATCTGCGTACCGTCGACCATTCTGATCCAGATTATGCGCCACCGGCGCACGTTACGCACAGAGGCCATGACAAAACAACACACCTCCCAACGTCGACCCATCGTGACGGAGCCGGAGCCCGGCCGGAGAGTACCCTCGAGTGGCAGCCCCCTTTACCGGCACCCTGGCCGCAACGCACCGCGCCGGCTGCATGCCTGACGTCATCGTACGTTACACTTGTCAAGTCCACGCGATAACTTGACGCATGCCAGGCCGGAGGTTTCGTCGCCGAGATCGGATATCCACCGCAAGCATGATGGGCAGTTGGTCTCGATGGCCGTTTGGGCGGGATGAACGTGCATTGCCAGCGTCACCTATACACTACACCTTCACCTATCTAGCCGGACTTTTCCCGAATGAGCCTGCGCAATGACGTCCTTCACTCGCTGAAGTGGCTGGCTGGGGTGCGCTTCGCCGGCCAACTTGTCGCGTGGGCGATAACCCTGGTGGTGATCCGCATCCTCAAGCCGTCCGACTACGGTTTGATGGCCATTGCCGAAGTGCTGATCGGTTTTGCCGCACTGTTCCAGGAACTGGGACTGTATTCGGCCATGGTCCAGAAGCGCGACCTGACCCAACGCCATGTCGAGCAGGCCTTTGGCTTTCTCATCATTGTCAACAGCGCGATTTATATCCTCGTATTCACCATCGCACCGCTACTGGCGAGTTTCTTCGATGATCCGCGCCTCACCAATATCGTGCGTGTCCTGGGTATCCAGTTTCCCCTGGCATCCATCGGCGTCGTCCAGGACGCCATGCTCGGCCGTAGCATGCGCTTCAAGCAGAAGTCGCTTGCGAATCTGGTGATATTGCTTGGCAATGGAATCACCACGCTGGCTTTCGCGCTGGCGGGTGCAGGCGTGTGGGCGTTGGTACTGGGAAGTATGGCCGGATCGCTGATCCGACCCGTCGCGTTGAGCGTGGCCGCCCGGCATTGGTGCCGACCACGATTTTCGCGCGATGGCATGGCGGAGATGCTGCACTTCGGCGGCTTCATTACCACCAGTGGCCTGCTTTGGTACATTTATACCCGATCGGATGTTTTCATCATCGGCAAGATTCTGGGCAAGGAGATCCTCGGCTTCTACTCCATTGCCATGCAATTGGCTTCATTGCCCTTGCACAAAATTGGCGAGACGCTCAATCAGGTCGGCCTGTCCGCCTACTCTTCCATTCAGCACGACATGGACGCCATCCGATCCCATTACTTGAAGGCGATCAGGATACTCAGCTTCGTGGGATTCCCCGTATTCTGGGGTATCTCCAGCATTTCCCCCGAACTGGTCGATGTCGTGCTGGGACAGCGCTGGAGCCAGGCGATCATTCCCTTGCAGCTACTCAGCCTGGTTATGCCGCTGCGCATGACTGCCCACAGCGGCTCACCTCTGACCGCTATTGGAAAACCCCACATCGGCACGCTGAATCACGCTATCTCCCTGGTAGTGATGCCACCTGCATTCTTGATTGGGGCCTATTATGGCGGTTTAATCGGCGTGTCGCTGGCATGGATTATCGCGTATCCGCTGACCGTACTGCTCCGACTGCGCTTCTCACTTCCACCACTCGGGTTGACGCGCCGCGACTACTTTGGCGCCATGGCAGGCCCGGCAACAGGTGGAACCATCATGTACCTTACCGTGGTCCTCGCACGCGAGACGATCGCCAGGCCGCTACTCGATCCTCAGGTCGGACTGTTATTTCTGATAGGTCTCGGGGCACTGGTTTATTCTGCGTCCATGTGGCTGTTGCGTCACAAAGACTGTCGCGAAGTCATTGCCCTGGTACAAAAACAACGATGATGCCTAGCAGCCACGAGGTCGCGCGGAGGTGATATTGGACAGAGATACCGTCATGCGCTTGAGCACGCACTACGCCAACACGTTCGCTCCACCGTATTTTCGGGCGGAGCTGCGCAGTCGACATACCGAAACGGCCGGGCAATCCCACGCCGAGTTTGGCCACCAGATACCTTCCACCAGCCGCCCCGTTGCCGATGGCGTTTTCGGGCGCTGGCACTGGGACGGGACCCGGCTCGTGGTCAACAATGACCGCTATGGCTTCTATCCGCTGTTCTGGTTCCGTCCGCCCGGCGGGGGAATATGCATTTCCTCCTCGCTTGCCAGCCTTGTCGAACAAGGAGCCTCAACGGAGCTGGACATCGAAGCCCTCGCCGTGTTCTTCAGGCTCGGTTTCTTTGTCGGCGACGACACGCCGTTTTTGGCCATCAGGACAGTACCCCCCAACGCCGTATTCGAGTGGGAAAACGGAAACCTCAACTGTCACGGCCGGTATCCTCAAGTTCCCAGGGCATCGGAACTCTCACGCGATGACGCAATCGACCGATACACCGACTTGTTTGCGAAAGCCATGGCGAAGCGAACGCCTGGGACCGATGCCTTCGCCATCCCCATAAGCGGCGGCCGCGACTCGAGGCACATCCTGCTGGAATTGCACCGAACGGGGTATGAGCCTGCCGTGTGTGTGTCCGCACTGGATAACCCACCCGACCCCAATGAGGACCCCAAGATTGCTGCAGCCCTGTGCCAGGAGCTCGGATTCCGGTACGTCGTCATCGATCAGCAATTGTCGAGGTTCCGGGCGGAACTACGCAAGAATCGGGAAACCCACTTCTGCGCTGCAGCACATGGCTGGTACCTTGCGTTGGCAGACTTTCTGAACGGGCAGTTCGAATGCACCTATGATGGAATAGCCGGTGATGTGCTGTCACAAAGCAAATTTCTGAATACCCACCTCGACGCAGCGTTTCGATCCCAGAACGTCAACGGAGTCTGCGATGCACTGCTGTCGAGACAGAGTTCGAGCGAGCTGGGGTTGCAGAGACTGCTGAAGGGAAGTTTGGCGACAGCCGCAGAGGGTGCCGTTGCGAGGCGGCGCCTGGCCGAAGAAGTCGAAAAGCACATGGGTGGGCCCAATCCGGTCGCTTCGTTCATCTTCTGGAACCGGACGCGACGTATGATCGCGCTCGCACCCTACAGCTTGCTTTCGGGGGTCCCTCGTGTCCATGCACCATTCCTGGACCATGATCTGTTCGATTTTCTCACTACACTACCGTCGAGCATGCTCATGGATCATGGCTTCCACGACGACACGATAGCCCGCGCATACCCGGACTTTGCGCATATCCCATACTTGGACAAGGCGGCACTCCCTGCCGACGACACCAGGGTACGGTTACGCTACCTGACCGAATTCGCACGCACGTTTGTGCTGAAGAGGCCTTCACGCCTGATGAAAAACCTGCTCCCCCGGGCGAAGATGCTGGCGGGGGTTTTGTCCCGCGGGCACGTCAATCCATCAATTTCACCACTCATCATTTATCTGGATCAAGTCGAGTCGATCATGGACAGTCGCGGCAAAACAGTGGCTGATTAGAGCCAACCCTACGAAGTGAACAACCACGCGACAGGCTTACCGCAATACACGTTGCGATCCATGCTGAGAAGAGACGACGTATGACCATACTTGTTGTGCAGCTGCTGATATTGGCTTTTCTGGTCGTTCTCGTTGCCCTATGGGCGGTCCGGTTTCCTTATCCATCGCCGTGGCTACGCCCGTTCCTGCCGCCGAAGCTGCGCTGGCCGCAGGAGCAGATTCGGGAATGGCTGCAACGTGGCCCCTTCCATCGGTCTTTCCTCGAGTTCTTCAATCGCGACCCGGAGCGAACCGCGCCCGCAGAGTCAGGGCTTCTCGCCCCATCGGATGGCGTGATCACCAGCGCGGAAGTACGTGACGGCATCCGCTACCTGGTGATTGCGTTGAGTTTCTGGGATATGCACGTCCAGCGCAGCCCTGCCGACGCCCGCGTTGTCTCCGTGGATTCCTGCGGGGACGACTTCATGGATGGGGAAGGTCGCGACTTCGCTTTCCTGCGCGAGAAGCACTGTCCGGTACAAACGCGCGTCGTGCTGGAAAGTGAACCCTACGGGCGCCTTGCAGTTCGATTGATCACGAGCCTGGCGGCGCGGCGGATAGAAGTCTGGCCCCGGCCGGGAGACACGATTTTGCGCGGACAGCGACTGGGGCGGATATTGCTTGGAAGTACGGTTGTACTGGAGATACCGGAAGCATACCCACTATGTGTGAAACCTGACCAGTACGTGCGCGCGGGGGAAACGCTCGTCACCGCTGGATCGACATCATGACTTCATTTTTCTGGTCGTCCGGACATCTTGGCTGGCCTTTCTTCGGCATAGCCGTATTTTCTTCTGTATGTCTGCTGGTGACTGATATCGTCTGGCGCGTCGTGCCCACCTCCTCCCGCAAACTCCTTTCGACCGCGGCCACAGTCTGGGTGGTCGGCGTAGTGGCGCTGATCGCATATTGGTACTTTTGATTCCGCTGCATTGCGGACGCCGCGCGGCTCGCGAGGCGTCTGAAGCCCACTGGGTCAACGTCGTGCGGACCAATCTCGAACACGCCGTCGGCGCGCGTTGTCACGCCTTCAGGCGAAGCAAATACCCCCGACGCTATCTGCCTGAAGCCAAGTACCGATTGAACCACCGGCTTCGTCTGGCCGAAATGCCGCCGCATTTGAGACGTGCAATAATATCCTGCAGCCTCTGGTCTGAATGGAATTGGCGTGCGATGGGTAATTGACGTCCGGCAGGAAGCTCATGACTGAGGAAGCGTGCCAATCGATAATATCGTACTGTGACGGAAAACATGTGTCGCTAGGGAGAGTGACGACTCGCGCCGGCATCTTCTTCGTGCCGCGGGAATGCAAGCTTCGCGCCGTCGACATTTCCGATGCGCGACAGAGGATGACCATGGCCAATCAGGTGCGCGTATGAACGTGGTACCGGTTTCCTACAGGGCGAAAAAGCTTGCCATTCATATCGGAGCCCGTGCTGGGAGTCGAGTGGCCTCGATGCTTGACCGGCAGAATTCCAGTCGTTTTCCCATCAGCCAGCGGAAATGCACTTCCGGTTCCCTTGGGTGCCTGGGTGCGACGCTCCCGGCACAAGGTAGCGTCTGCTTCTTTACCGGGTCGCCGATCCATGGCCCTGCAATTGGAGATATCGTCGACGCAGACAGTGCTGCTCGGCTGTTCCCGGGATATGACGGGGCTTTTACAGGGGTCTTCTGGGACGCCCAGCGAAACATTCTGGTTGTCGCCACCGACTGTCTGGGCATGCAACCGCTCTACATGCGGCATGCAGAAGACGGCTTGACGCTGACAACCGACACCAAAGCCGTGACTGGTGATCCGGACTTGGCCGGGTGGGGCGCGTTTATCTCAATCGGTCACCCGATCGGTGAGCGCAGTCTCATGAATGGCCTGCAGCACGTCCCACCGGCCAGCATCCTGATTTACGACTGTGCCGAGCGGCGGCTGAACGTCCGTCAATATTGGCATTGGCCCGAACCATCGGAAGCGTGGCGACGCTACGACTTTCTAGCCTCTCTGGAACACGACATCAGCGCATACGCTGCCTTTGGCGACCCAGGAACAGTGTTGCTCAGCGGCGGGTTCGACTCACGTCTGCTGCTGCTTCTGCTGAAGCGCTTGCAGATCCCGGTGGATGCGTTGATCGTCGCTCACGAGGACGAAATCGACGATGCCGATGGCCGGCTCGCAGAGAAAGTTGCTGCGGCAGCAGATGTTCCGTTTCAAAAGGCTCACCCGCACCCCGATTTTTTCTCCACGTCGCAATATATCGACTACCTGAATGCCAGCGACGTCGGCTACCCCAGCCTGGATCTATTCATCGCCAAGGTTGCGCCGCAGATCAACGCCACCAGCGTATGGGAAGGTCTGATACCAGCGGTCGCGTTCAACACGCCGCATCAGCTACCCGGTGGATTCGAGGCTTACCAACGACATGAAATTCGCGGAGCGGATAGTGCCGTCTGGCGTGCGGCAAAAACCTTGTTCACGCCCGACGCCGCGGAAGCAATGATGCAGGGATTTTCGGACGATCTACGCAACGAGATCGCACGCCTGCCACAGGACATGTTTGGCGTGCAGCAATTCATAGTCCAGCACCGCAGTCGCAACCGGACGTGCATGAACCCTCTGAAGATATTTGTGAACCGGGCAAACGCCTTCACGCCAGGCTTGTCCAAGGAGCTCATGACCCATGCGGCGACGATCCCATTCGAAGAACGGCAATACGCCCGTTTTTACATGGGGATGCTCGAACGACTGGACAAGCGCATACTCACCATACCGTTCATCAGCGGAGGGGAATTGGTCAAAGGAGTACGAGTCAGTCCATCCTATTATCGCGAACGCACACGGGCTGCATATCACGCTTACCGTGCACGTTATCCGAGATTCTTCATTGGGAATCCCAGGCGACAGCCAGACCGCTCCGCCCTTCTTGCCGAATATCTTTTCGAGGAAGGCGACAAATGGATCGACCCGCGCGCGCGCGCGAAGCTGAAAGCAGCAACCCCGGACAACTACGTTGCATGGAAGCTACTATTCCACTGGAAAGCATGGCACTGGCTTCACGAGGGCAGACTGGAAACGATGCTTGCTCCGCACGCACACAAGACCGAAGCCCCTGGAGAAACCCCTCCTCGCTGAATCTTGGGCCATCTGAATTTCCCCGCGATCTTCGCTCCCCCTGTCACGATCTCATCTTGTTGCACTTCCATCACGGGCACCGGTTCAGTGTGGTTGTTGTCGGCCGCGCCGTCCGCAGTCTATGCCTTGCGCGGCTTGAGGTTGAACATACCGTTACGGGTGAAGTCGGGCCTGGTTGGGAGCGCTTTCCAGTACGCCAGCGCCTTGGCCGTGCCCGGAGCTCCGGTGTTGGCAGCGCATACGGTCGCGGCCCCAGCCATCGCGGGGTAACTGTCAGCTGCGCGAATTGCCCCTCGATAGTCGGCTACGCCATTGACGCACTTGCCAGGCCACGTGATCCTGCCGTCCGGCTTGGTGTAATGCCTCTGTACGCCGGCGAAGGCCTCCTCGACCGTGGTGGCTGACACAATCGCATTGGCGTCCTTTTCGGTATAACCATTTTGGGTTAGTGCCATGCGGGTCATTTCCACGAAGTCCGTCATGCGGCTGCCGTCAGGCTTGAATACCATCAGGAAGTAGACGGTCTGTACCAACGAAAACGGATACTGGTACCAAGTGGCAATGAACTTCGCCAGGAATTGCGCGAACGGCATCCACTCGGAATTTTTATGTGCCACGGCATCGAGCGTCATCATCAGATAATACTGCTGCCAGGTCGCCATGCCACGATAGCCGCCAGCATCCTTGGCGTTGCGTGGATATGTCGCACTGGTATCGTAGATTCCGAACGGACTGACAGCTTGGGCCATGGCAACCGACAGGATCCGCGCCACCTCGTCGGCGAAGTACCGGCGATCCGAGCTAACATAGGACGCGACGAACAGGTTGCGCAAGCACCATGCAAATCGTCGCTGCGCACCGGTCGGAATATAATCCTTGGTTTTTTCGTACGGACCCATTTCCAGCATGGGCCAATTGGCCCAAAACGACGCATGGTCGCGGTCGCGTGCGGTACCGGTAATCATCGCCGCGAGCAATGCATAACCGGTCAGGTGGGCGCCGTTCGGAACCATCGGTGATTTCGTGGTTTTCCACGAACGAAGTTCGTTCTTTATGGGAATCAACGTGTCGCCGTCATAGCTGCCGGCATAAGGAGCGAGCGCGTTGTTCCTGAACGCATGCACCTGCGCCTGCGAAAGTGTCGTCGTACCGGGGTACTTGTGAACGTCAACGATGTGCCCATTATCCGGGTCACTCACGTACACCATACCCCATCCGCCGATGTGATCCTCGGTGCGACGCACCACCGCCCACGTTTCATCACTTGGATTGCACAGAAACGCCATGTTCCACACCGACATATAACCCAGGTCCGCGCGTGAGCCACCCTGCCCCATCGTGCGAGTCGTGCAGTTTCCGTAACCATTGAAGCTGTAGTCCGCCTTGGCATCGTTCCACGGCTCCTGCGGGTCGAGTGCATAGCTGGGCAATAACGACCAGTCGATCCTTGATGCGTCCCACCCGACTTGTTTGCCATAGCGGATAGCCGGACAACGACAACCACGCCAGAAGTCGAAGGTCCCGTCCTTCTTGCTGCTGGGCGGAACAGGCACATCCTGACCGTCGTACGTGACCGTGACCGACTTGCAATTGATGTAGTCGTAGGCGTTGTCGAGGCGGGTTGCCCCTGCCTCCACGCAGTCGGCGTAGAACCACGCCTCCAACCCGCGATGTGGATTGCCGTCCACGTCCCTGAATTGCACCACCTTGGCTGCAACGGTGGGATCGTCACCAACGCGCACCTGTGCGTACCAGACATGGTCCTTGTCGACAACCTTCATGGTCACAAGATGTGCGCCATCATGGTCCGGCGGCGGCTTCGACGCGCGAGCCAACGCGCGCCGCAACGGTGCGATGGTGGCCAGGCCAAGCAGGCCTGTAACGGCTTGCAGAAACCGGCGACGTGAAAGCGGAAAAGGTCCGTACATCGCACTATCTCCCACTGCATGTTGGGATGCGTGCCACCATAACACCGATCCAAGACCCACGCGGGGGTACCACGGGTCCTGATCACCAATCCCGAGCGGATGTCGTACCGGGGGGCCTGGCTACACTTCAATACAGTTTCAATACACCATCAATACAGTTTCAATACAGTTTCGGCACACTCGATCGGATAGACCTGCGAATACCAGGGCCGATGACTGCCGGTATGCCCATCCCGTTCGAGCCGCGAGGCATCGTGCGGGGACAGCGCTGAACCACAACGGATTGCCGAGATGATTCATCTCATGACATGCGCATGCGCTCAAGCACGATATCCTCGATCTCGGAACCCCGGCCGAAGCGCCGCAGAATGTTGCATCCCCTATCTGTATCGACAGTGAACAGGGTGCCATGATTGACGCCATTCTCATGCGTCCGGACGACCAGCAACGCTGCCTGCGGCTTTGTGAGATATCGCTTCACGTTACCAATTATTGATGCCAGGTTCTCACGGGAAAAATAGCCCTTGTTCAGTACGTTTGCGGCCCTGATGAAAGTAAACCCACCTTCGAAATGGCGGTTGTATTTCGTGATATCGTCCTTCTGGACGATAATATCGCGATATTCGCGAAGCCTTGGCGTAACAAGTTCAACCTTCCGGACCGCGGCGGAATCGGATTCCTGCATGATCTGCTTTGCACGATACCCAAACAGTAGGTTAATACCCTTGCGAAAGATGAAGAACCCGCTTCTGTAGTCTTGGCGTGTCACCCAAGGTTTCATGCTTAGATTGAAAACGTCATAGCGCAAGGGATAACCGGTATCATCCACCAGGGCGAAACACCCGGGAAACACGTGGACAAGCCACGCATCGGGCATCATGTCGGTTCCAACCATCCGGCTCTCGCAACCTGCGGACTCCAACTCCTGGTAGAGTTCCAGGGTATTGCTACCGGAGGAAATGCCAATATCCAGGATGTTGCCGACAGCGATGTCGCCCGACTGGAAGAATTGCAGAAGCGCATGATTGATCTCGGCGAAGCGCTTTTGGAATGTTGTTTTGTAAGTGCCGTTCCGTAGCCTCAATGAAGTAAAGAATTCTTCCTCTGCTTCCGGCGTTATTTCATGGGGCGGCAAAGCCAGGAATTTATTGGCCGGAATCATGTTCTGCCCGCAATGTCAGGGAACGGTTGATCTGGTTTGAGCTTGTGTAGGGCACGCGCACCGTCGCCTATCCGTCACAAAGAGATTTGGCCGCCTCCTTATACCATCGTGCCCGTTTCGGCAGAGGAAAGCCCGTGAAACCCGCGCTCGGAACCCGCAACAGAGTCGCGGACCGATGTGGGCAGATGATACACGCGACCGCGGCCTGGGATATCCGCTGGCCGCGCCGGACGCAAGCGATCGATCATCATTTCTCACCTGACAAGCTCGTCGTGACTGGCGTGCAAGAGCAAACTCCGCCAGCAACCTGTCCTGATCGACGCGACCCGTGCCCAATGATTTGGTCCGGTCCGGCACAGGTCGGATGGGTGCGCGCATCCGGCCCGCCAAACACCAGGCTGCATCGGGGCATCAGCTACCGGAACAGGCGTCGCCACAGCACTTCCACGGCGAGGGCACGTCCCAGGGCACCATCATCCGGTAACTGGCGCAAGTCGAGCAGCGAATCCACGCACCACTCGCCAGGCAGCAGCTCCCGGTACCGCAGGAGCGTGTCAGGCGCCGCACGAACGTTGCGCAGGTTGCGCCGCACCGCATTGATCAATGGACGCAGGCGGGCCGGGCGAGCACAAACCAACTGCTCAGCCAACCGCGCCTTCCAGCCGGGCCCCTGGTCGAAGCGAAAGCCATACGACGAGGACTGCGAGGCAATGCCCGGGTGGAGTGCGGCAATCAAACGGCCTTGAAAGGTACCTGCGTTTTTCCAGCGCAACGGCACGCGCCGGGCCAGACGCATCAACTCCAGGTCCACCAGCGGCGTGGCGTAGTAACCGTGACGCACGGTAACGCTGTTGTTGACGCCCATCCAGTAGTGGCATCGAAACAGCGGATAGACCAATTCGACTTGCGAGCGAGTCAGGCGGCCGCTTCCGTTGACGTCGATGCCCAGGACTTCGCGCATGGAAGCTGCGAGCCGCGTTCCGTAGTCGGACAGACCGGCAGCGTCGCGAAACACTCTCGGGCTGAATCCGCGGTAGAAAGATCTGACAATATCGTCGGCGGTAAAGGAGCGGTCGGGAAGATGAAAGAAATTGCGGAAGATTTCACCGCCGCCGCCGTTCAGCGCGATATGGCCCCCGGCATTTTGCTGCAGTCGAGTGTGCCGGTCGGCGCCAAGATCGTAAATGCCGTCGTTGGGCAGACCGTCAAAGAACAACGCACTTTGTTCGAGCGATTCGATATCCGGCAACGACGCGCCGCGATTCATGCGGTTTTTATCGATGACGTCGAGCGTCAGGCCCATCGAGCCTGCCACGACTCTGGCCACGGCGACGTCGACAGAATCCGCTCCACCGTACACGAATAGCCGCGGATGCGCCCCGGCCGCGAGCAGCCCCGCGACGATCAACCGCGAATCGAAGCCACCCGATAAAGCCACGTTGACGCGGTCGGGAAAGGCCAGCGCCACTTCGGAAAATACTTTGCGAAGATGTCCGCTGACTGCCTCCATTGCCTCGCCAAGCGAGTCGAAATCAGGGGTCTCCGGCGCGATACCGTCGGGAAAGCGAACCCAGGTATGTCTGCGTTTCAAGTCATGGCCCTGGCCCAGCGGCAGCAGGTCGACGTTGTGCACTGGGGAGCGCCGGGAGTGCGCCGCACCCAGCAACACATACTCGATGACCGATGCTTCATCGAGCTCTATGTGCCGCAGATAGGCGCAGGCAGCCAGCCAACTCGTGCTGAAAAAGCAGCCGTCGGCGCTCGCATAAACGTTCACGAATCCCAACGCATCATTCAACAACCAAATGCGATCCCCCGCTGTCAGGAAAAGCGCAAAGTTTCCGCGCAGCTCACTTTCATCCAAGCGTCCCATCACGTGGACGTCATCAAGCAACGCGGCCAGCGCACTGCGGCCAAATCGGCCCCGATACCACAATGGCCCGACACAACACGCGGTCCCCATCGGGACTTGCAGGCTGCAGTTTTCCACCTGTTGCTGGCCCGGATGCGCCCACGCGACAAGCTCACCCCCGCTCCAGTCGAAGCGCACGGCGGGGCTGAAGCCCTGGCGCTCAAGCGAGTGTGCGGCGCGAGCTTGTCCAGTCGGATCACCGCCGGACAGGAAAACCGTCATCGCATTGAGCACGGGCATCGCCCCCGGATCAATGCTGGATGACCGCATCGGGTGGTGTCACAGGTGGCAGTCCGGACCCACCGGGCAGCGGATCTCCGGTTCGCCACGTGAGCTGCCTCTCGCGGACTGCGGTGCTTGTGCAGCGCGCACCACCACACGCCGTCAAAGCACAGCATCAGTACAGGCCCGGAGGCCGGTTCCGGCGATTGATGCAAGCCGCAAGCGCCGTTCGCCTGCAAAGCGGAGCGGCGCTACCTCGACGGATCGCAAACCGTGCGACGCGCTGGATGGAGGGCGACTGACGAGCATCACGCGGAGACACCGAGTGCCACTGCCAGATTTTCCACCACCCGGGTTTGGTTGTCTTCGGTAAGATACGGATGCATCGGCAAACTCATGACGCGTTCTGCCACTGCGTCGCCAATCGGGAGTTCGGCGTTTGCGGCTACTGCCGGTTGCCGGTTGAGCGGTACCGGGTAATGCACCGCGGTGGGGATGCCAGCCGCAGCGAGTTGCACCTGTACCTGATCGCGGTTTCCAACCTGTATGGTGTACTGCGCCCACGCGCTCACGTTGTGTGTTTCCACATGGGGTACCGCCGTCACGCCCACTGAAGTCAACAGGCGGGTATAGGTTGCCGCCACCTGCTGTCGCGCGGCCATTTCATCGTCCAGGATGTTCATCTTTACGAGCAAAATGGCAGCTTGCAACGTGTCCAGCCGGCTGTTCACGCCTACACGCAGGTGATGGTAGCGGCGGTCCTGGCCGTGCCGGGCAATCTGCCGCATGGTTTTCGCAAGCTCACCATCGTTGGTGAAAATGGCACCACCGTCCCCGTAACATCCGAGTGGCTTGCTCGGAAAGAAACTTGTGCAGGCGACACGGGAAAGGTTACAGCTCTTGCGGGCCTTGTAGTTCGCGCCGAAGCTCTGCGCTGCGTCCTCGATGACGGGAATACCGTGCCGCGAGGCAACCGCATTGATAGCATCGAAATCAGCACACTGCCCAAAAAGGGATACGGCGGTGATGGCTTTTGTACGCGGCGTGATCGCGGCTTCCAGTAAAGACGCATCCAGGTTGTAGGTACGTGGATCAATGTCCACATATACCGGCTTGGCGCCGAGCAGTGCCGCGGTCTCAGCCGTGGCGATGTAAGTGAAACCCGGCATGATGACCTCGTCACCCGGACCTATTCCCAACGCCATCTGGGCGATTTGCAATGCATCGGTCCCATTGGCGACCGACACACAGTGACTGCTGCCGGTGTAGGCCTCCAACCTGTGCTCCAGCTCGGTTACTTCAGGCCCCAGAATGAACTGGCCGTGGGTCAACACCTGTCTGATGGCGGCATCGATCTCGGCATCGACGCGGGCCCGCTGAGCCTGCAAATCAACAAACTCGATCATGACGGCACCTCCGATTTGGCCAAGACACTGCCCGTCAAGATGTATCGCGTCCCCGTGTGCGTGCAGACAGCCTCCCCGTTGCCATGGACCGGTAATGGCAGGCGCTCGCCAAATTCGCTCATCCAGCCAATTTGACGCGCCGGAGTGCCCACCACCAGCGCGTAGGCAGGCACATCGCGCGTGACCACCGCCCCTGCCCCAACGAAAGCGAAGGCACCGATAGTGACACCGCAAATGATCGTGCAATTGGCCCCCAGCGTCGCACCTTTCTTGACCAGGGTGTCCCGATATTCGTCCTTGCGCTCCACCAGCGAGCGCGGATTGTAGACGTTCGTGAACACCATGCTCGGGCCGCAGAATACGCCCTCTTCCAGCGTTACATTGTCATACACCGACACGTTGTTCTGTATCTTGCAGCGGTCGCCGATGACGACCCGGTTGGCAACGAATACGTTCTGCCCCAGCGACACGCTCTTGCCGATGCGCGCACCTGCGCACACATGAACGAAATGCCATATCCGCGACTCGTCACCGATCTGGGCGCCGTCGTCGACAATGGCAGTGGGATGGGAAACATACGACATGGGAGTTTCTCAGGCGGTAACGTTCTTGAGGAACGGGTGGTAGTCACCTTTCAGGCCTACCGGCTTGGCATTGCGGATCGCGGCCACGGCAGTGATAGCGGTGCGGGTTTCCTCCAAACCATAACCGTGGCCGGCAAGGATCCCCTCATAAGAACGCGTGTGCAGATCCGCGAAGCCACCGGAAAATTCGATCTCCGTGCCATCCACGGTAATTGACCGATAGGTCCGCTCGTACGCCAGACGATGGGCCGTGGGGATATCCGCAACATCGACCGACAGGAACCAGCGTACCCGCGCGTGCTCGTACTCCAGGTAGCCGGCAGCCTTGGTCTCCGCACTGTAGTGGACGATATTGCGCTGCAAATCACCAAAAATAAAATACAACATGTCGAAAAAATGCACGCCGATGTTGGTCGCGATACCTCCCGATTTCTTCACGTCACCCTTCCATGAGCGCAAATACCAGTGCCCACGTGCAGTTATATAGCTTAGATCCACCTCATGTCGCACTTCGGACCTGTTCTGTTGGATCTTATCGCGCAATGAAACAATGGATGGATGCACACGCAACTGAAGGATGGTACTCACTCGGTGGCCGCTGTCCCGCTCAATTTCCTCGATGCCATCGATATTCCAGGGGTTCAACACCACCGGCTTTTCGCAGATCACGTCACAGCCGGACCGCAAGCCAAAACGCATGTGCGAATCGTGCAGATAATTTGGCGAACATATTGAAATGAAATCCAATCTGTTACCGTGATTGGAGCGACGCAACTTGTCCACATGGCGATCAAAGCGCTCGAATTCCGTGAAAAAATCCGCCTCCGGAAAGAAACCGTCGATTACGCCCACAGAGTCGTTTGGATCCAGGGCCGCCACCAACCGGTTACCGGTCTCCTTGATCGCCTGCATGTGACGGGGCGCAATATAACCAGCAGCACCAATCAATCCAAAATTCTTCATCTTTTTGTCCACGTCGATACTTGGGTCCACGTTCACAAGGATCTACTTACAAAGCGGCACGCTTCATGCAAAGACGTTTCAGGACCAGGACCGGCAACCTCGATTTTCCTCAAGCCGCCGGTGGTGGCCCAGACACCAGCGATTTTGTTCATCAAATTATCATGCAAGGTGAACCGCGTCGAACTCCGCTCCGCCTGGCGGTCATCAAGGTGCACGTCCGGCTTGTGCCTGTTCGAAACCAAGCGACTTCAAGCACGCAACGATCTTCTTCGCCGCATGGCCGTCCCCGTATGGCTCCACCGGGTCGCCACGGGTTCCGCGGGTCGCGAGTATCGTGTCGGCGACCTGTCCGGCATCCCTTGGCGGAGCCAACCGATTCCATCCCGCGCTTATCAACTCCACCCATTCCGTTTCTTCGCGTAAAGTCACGCACGGCACGCCATGAAAGAATGCTTCTTTCTGGACGCCGCCTGAATCCGTGGCAATGACCGCTGCGTTACGCTCGGCATAGACCATGTTCAGATAGCCAAGTGGTTCCACGAGTTTTACTTGCGTCCGTGCAAGCGCGAGCAACGCGTCACCCCGCAGTGCGTCTCGGGTGCGCGGGTGCAACGGCCACAACACCGGCATCTTGTTCCCCACGCGGACCAACGCCTCCACAATCGTTCCCAATCGCTCCACATCATCGGTGTTTTCCGCGCGATGGACCGTGACCAGTACGTACCCCGCGTGCGGCAACCCCAACCGGGCTATCACGTTCTTATTTATCCTGGCTGCTTGCTCCCCGTGCTGAAGTGCCGCGTCGTACATCACGTCGCCCACCTGGTGGATCCGATCGGGATCAAACCCTTCGCGATGCAGATGGGCAACGGCCACGGCGGTAGGCGCAAACAGCCAGGCCGAAATGCGATCGGTCAGGATACGATTAATTTCCTCCGGCATCTGCATATTGAATGACCGCAAACCCGCTTCCACATGTGCCACGGGAACACGAAGCTTCACGGCTGCCAAGGCGCCTGCGAGCGTGGAATTTGTATCGCCGTACACCAGGACCGCATCCGGCTTTTCCTCCAGCAGGATCTGCTCGATGTGCTCCAGCATGCGCGCGGTCATCCTGCCGTGATGACCGCCGTGGATGCCCAGGTGGTACTTGGGGTCAGCCATGCCCAGCTCGGCAAAAAACACCGATGACATGTTTGCATCAAAATGCTGACCGGTATGAATGACGATCTCCTCGATCGTCGACTGCCGGGCGATCTCCGCGGAAACTACCGACGCCTTGATGAATTGCGGACGCGCACCGATTACGGTAACGATCCTCATACGAACTCCTGATAGAACTGCACCAGTTTTTCCGCCTCACTGGGCCAGTTGTAAGTACGCAACACGGCCTGGCGCCCGGCCCTACCCATACGTTCGGCCCCGGCGCGGTCATCGAGGAGCATGTGGATCGCGCCCGCAATCGCCTCTGGAGATTGCGGGTCAACACAAATGCCCGCCCCGGTGCCACCGACGATCTCCCGCCACAACGGAAAATCAGATGCAATCACCGGCAGCTCAGCCGACATGTATTCGAACAACTTGTTTGGTTGTGCATCCAGATGACTGCGCACCGGAAGGAAGGTGACCAGGCCGGCAATGCTCTGCGCCATCACCTGCCGGGCGCGTTCGCGGTCCACCTTGCCAAGAAACCGTACCTGGCGCCACCCGGATTGGGCGCGCAGCTCCGCTTCAAAGCCCGGCTCCGAAAATTGGCCGCACAAAACAAAAGTAACCTGCGGCACCAACGGCAACGCGTCAATGATCGCTCGCAAGCCACGTATGCGGGTGATATTTCCCACGTAGCAGACCTGCGATTCGCGCGCCTGGGAAACCTCCGGCGGAAGCAATTCGGCAGGCCACGGATAATTATTGATATTGACCGCGGTCGACGTCATTCGCCGAAAGCGCCGTGCAATCAGCGGGGTCGCTGCAACGACGCCGAAAAACCAGCGCGCGCCCAGATATTCCAACGCCCCCACGGCCCCGGATACCGGTTTGCGGAGCCACTTCGGGAGCCAGTACTTGTCGAGGATATCCCGCGGATAATCTTCGTGCACGTCATAGATCACGTGACGGCCACGCAGCCTGAACAGCATCCCATAGGGGATCAACTCCGGGTCGTGAAAATGGTACACCGAGGCACCGACACTGCTGGCGATGCGATAACAACGCCATGCGTGCTTGATCATTCTCGCGAATCGCTCTGGGGATTGCGGCAAGGGATGAACCTTCACGCCGCTTGCGGCGGCCTTCGCGACGTCTGCCGCCGATGCAGTAATGACCAGGTGCGTGTCATAACCTGCCGACGCCAGCGAAACGCACTCCTTCAATGCGATACGCGTATCGAGGCCTTCATGGTTTGACGCAAGATGACAGATTGTGGTCATGGTGTCCGGAGTGAATAGGTATTTATTGCGTGGCCGATGAATGGCCGGTTCGTGAAGCTTCCTCGTCAACCCTCACAGTCTCGGCTCGGGCGCCTCGACCGACCACCTGGTCGAGCAAGTGCGCCAGCTCGACAGCCCCCTGGCGGCGCGACCATTTCCCAATATCACACTGGTGCTCCGGCATGACCTCACCCTCGATCAGGGACGTCACAAACCGCACAAACCCTTGTTTGATTCTTGATACATCGTCGAGCGGAACCAGCTCCGCGCCACCTGCTTCACGCAATACGGCCGCGGTATCCCCCTGCCCTCCCACCAACGCAAAGATGGGCCGGCCGATACGCAGATACTCATACAGCTTGGCAGGTATCTGGTTGTCGTACTGGTCTCCCTGGAAAAGCAGCAACCCATCGGCCTGCGCCTGCTCGGCCAGTGCCTCGTGATAGGGCACTCCCGGTGCCAGGCTGACCATCTCCTGGAGACCAAGACGCTCGAGCGCTACGCCATACTGCCGTTCAGAGCCGCTGGCACGCAAGGTCACCCTGAGGTCACGCCCGATGAAAAACCCGGAGTCCCTGAGACTTGCCAGCGCCTCGAAGAACGGTATCGGGCTGCGTCCAGTCGGATACAGGACACCGGCATGAACCAGATGCAGCGAACGCCCGCCCGTGAACGACCGGTATGGCGGCAGTGCCGCAAAGTCCGCCTCGTCAAATCCGTTTTGAATCACTTTCAAGCGGCCTTCGCGGTGAATGCCTGGATACCGCTCGGCATAAGAATGCATCGCACCGGGTGTTGTAAATACGGAGTAATTTGCCCGGGACAAGATGCGGCGCTCGCAGCGCATTCTTGAGGACCTCGTGAGTCTGTCCCGTTCGGCAACAGAGCTGGTGACGGGGTCCCTGAAATCTGCGATCCACGGCAGGTTCGTCAAACGACTCAAGGTGTGGGCGACACAGTGTGCGGTCATGATCGGATACGTGGACCAGATGGCTTGCACCTTGTGCCGCCGGACAAGACGCAAGCCAAGACCTACCGCCGCTGGCCACCATGAGGCCCAGCGATCAGGCTGCGCCAACACGGCAGGGTATTTCCCTCGAATGCTCAGGTGGCGCCCTGCATCCAGTGCGAACGCGCGATACACAGGGCATCCCTCGGGAACCAGCTTGACGCTCGCGGCATCGGTATGCGAATACGCACGCGTGCTGGCGGACAGTACGGCCGGTGTCCACCCGAGTGACGGGAGGTATTTCGCGAACCCCAAGGGACGTAGATGGCCGCTGCTAATGGCTGATGGCGGTATGTGAAACGCAATCAAAAGTACAGTCTTTGCCATTGGTTCAGCGCCGGTTCCAATGCAAACGCATGACAGTGGCTCCGCGGGTGCGGACCGTTGGCGAAAGGACCGCTTCCCCGTCGCTTTCCACGGACTCCTCCCCTCGCCTTGCAATCATGACGGCCAACAACGTACACATTGCCATCAGCTGATAGGAAAGGTCGAAATAGCTGGACGTCGTCGCCAGTCCGGCGGTCATGAAGGCGACCAGGCTCACCTGCAACATGGACGCAAGGTCGTAAGCCCACCTTTGGTCCAATGATCGTCGGGTTCTTTTTCTCACCCGGCTGCAACTTCTCCAGCTGGTGAACAGGAGTGCCAGGAAGAGCGCCAGACCGAGAAATCCCTGCTCACCCAGCACGCGAAAATATATGCTGTGTATGGCGCGAGGCTTGGCGTCCTCTGGTCCGTACAGATTCCACATCGCCGTGCTTTGGTAGACCTTGAATCCTCCGCCGACCACGGGGCGATGAAGGGCGACGTTCGTGGCAAATTCCCACGACTGGATTCGTGTCTGGGCTGTGTTCACCTGGCCCGCGTTGCGCAACGTGTCCATCCGTTGAATCCATGGGTCAGGCATGACGTGGTACGCGGTATAGCCCAGCGTACCGATGACCAGGACTATGGCAATACGCCTGCGACTTTTCAGAAACAGGACGGCACTCACTGCTGCCAGGGCAATCAGGCCACCACGTGAATAGGTACCCAGGATGGCAACGCCGGTGAGGACCATGAGCACCACCACGGCAAGCCGGATCAGCCTGGTCGACGAGTGAAGTTGCAGGTAACGCATGAGCGGCAAAGCCATGCACAGAGCCTGGGCCAAGTCGTTATTGTCGGCAATGAAACTGCCTGGCGGTCCAAGTACACTGTGCGCGCCCCCTTTGACTATGGTGAATATCCCACCCTTCAAGCCGTAGAAGCCGAGGGACAGAACGACAAGCCAGACAAGCAGGTGCATCCGCTGCCGATCGTTTACCAGCATCAATGTCACCCACACCATGATCAGTGTTTTCCCGAACTCCTCCCACAACTTCCACGCAGAGGCTGGCTCGACCGCAAATAACGTGGTGACAGTGGCCCAGGCAAAGAAGATTATCAGCAGGACGCTGACTGGGGTGATCGGAATTCGCCTGTTCTCCTTGTTCGCAAAAATACTGATAAACGTCAGGATGGCAACAAACTGCACCCAGGGAAAGCTGTAGGCAAAGCCATAGCACAGGCGATGCGGGTTCATGTAGCCGAGCCACGACCACACCAACAGACCCACATACGGGCGCATCAAAATGTAGGGAACCATTCCGAAGATGACCAGGGTGAGGGCGATGTCGCGCATATGGCTAGCCCGCTCCCAACTGCAGCATGAGCGCGTCCATGTGGAACTTCGCTGCCCAGTTCGGATATCGGTTCTTCATGTACCCGCCTTTCAGCGGGTGCGAGCCCGGTATCCCGCCGCGCGTTTCCGCGGCCGCGGCGGTCAAATCCTGTATCGAAAGATTGAAGCGGATCGCACGGTCTGCCGGCGGCCGCCAGGCCGAATCGCCGGTTTCCCTGGCCAGGCGTTGCCAGATGATGGCCATTTGCGCATTGCCAGTCATGCAGGTCCAACGGCTCGCCGCCCGCCAGCCGGAGTCCAGTCGCCCCGGCAAGGCTCCATCACGGCGTTGGTTTTGCGCTACGGCTCGTGCGATGCGCACGGCGGCATCCACCAAGCCGCTGTTGGCGGCAATCAGCCCGACTTCCAGGATCCCGCGCGTGGCGTACGCAATGGTATGCGTGAGCGGCCGATCGTTGTCCTCCAGATCATTGTCCTCCAGCCACCCGTTCGGGTGCATCCGGGTAAGCGCCCACTCTACGTTGCGCACCGCCGCATCCAGGTACCGCGGCTCGCCGAGCGCACGGCTGGCTTCGGCCAAGGCGAACGCTACACGCGTGTTGTAGGTATTCAAAGTATGCGCGGCAAACGGGGAGGCGAACCGCCGCCAGGCGCCGTCCGGGTCCTGGGCGGCCACCAGCCAATCGGCCGCGCGCACCAGCGAATCGCGGAAACGCGCATCCTGCGTGTGCTGCCACGCCGATAGCCAGCCGAACAACACCTGCCCGGTATTGAAGATCGTCGGCAGGACCTGGACTGCATCCAGCGTGCCGGCACGCACGCCCCCTTCGGGAAGCTGGATATCCGATTCCCACTGTGCCATGCGGATGGCTCGTTCACGGTATTCGCCGAAGCCGGAAAACTCGGCGTAACGCAAGAAAGTCGGAATGATGTAGCCGGTGGTTTCCGGATAGGCGCCTGCCCACTTGCGTCCTGCTGTATCGTAGTAGGCACTGACACCATCGCAGCCGGTGGCGTCCTGGGCGCGCGCCAGCCATTCGGCCGCAGCGTGCAGTCCACGACGCGCGTCCACCACCGCGTGTGGCAATCGTCGGGACAGGAGTTTGGTGACTACGTTCACGACTTGCTCCTGGTGGCGTGTGCTTGCGCCATCATCCTGGAAGCTCGGGTGTGCAGCGCGCGTCGAACGCGCCGCATGCTTCGTACCAAGCCTGGCAAGGGATCAGACCAGCGCCACAGCGCGTCGACCACCTCACCACGTGGTGGATAGCCTTGCTCAAGCGGTTGGCTCTGTGCCGCCGCGGACTGCACATCCTCGGAACGTACCCGCCATATGACTGGCCGCCGTGCCACCGTGGGAGCCTGGGTGGGTCGATCCAGCTCGGAGCAATAGGCCGCATACGGCAGGTTGACCCCGTTCAGCGTGGCAATTTCTTCCTGGTAATCGGTACGGCCGATGGTAGGCTCCACCATCCGGAATTCACCGCTGCGCGCGTCGCGCTTGTATTCCATGCTGGCCATGCCGATCACGCGCACGGCCTGGAAGAATCGCGCAGTCATCTCGGAAAGCTGCTCATGCACTTCCGGCGCCGGCGCGCAACTCGCGGTACCACCGACCTGCGGTGGCCAGGACCGGATTTTGCGGCCCGTGAATGACGCCGCAACGTGTCCGGTCCGGTCGAGATACTGCAGACAAAAATAAATATGGGAATCCGGACCCTCGATCCATTCCTGCACTACCACGTCCGACGTCACCGCGAGCATGCGTCGCAACAGGGCATCAGCCTCGCCGGCGCTCGCCACCCGGTAAGCCTTCTGGAACTGCTGGCCGTATGCGGCATGCCGCTCTCCCGGCTTGATCACGACCGGATACTGCATGCGCTCCAACGCGGAGAGGTCCAGCAAAGACTGAATGTGGACCAACGGCGGAATGGCCGCACGGTACTTCTCCGCCAGGCGCTGGAAGCCCTGTTTGTGTTGCAGCGCCTCCACCGTCTCCTTGCTCGGGAGCGCAAAGCGGTAATGACCGGCCAGGCGCTCGCGTTGGCCCGACACGGATCTCACGGTCTCTTCTTGCGTCAGAAACAACACCGGGCGATCGGCGCGGAACAGGGTCGCCGCCAGGCGCTCGAGATCCTCAATCAAGGGTTCCCCTTGCAACGCACGCACGGGCAACGGCTTGGCGGCGCGAGTGGACATCTCCGGCCGGCCTGGATCGGTATCCAGCAGCCAGACGGGGACGCGCGCGCGCGCCAGGCTGCGTGCCACACCCAAACCATTGGCGCCTGCACCCAAAATCACAGCGGGCACTCCAGGACCGAGGACCGATAGCCTCTTCATACCTCCCACGCCCCCATAGCCAGCCATATCCGTTTCCAGCCCAGGCCGTCCTGTGCACGCGGATCTCCCGGCAAATCAGCCACACGTGCAGCAGCGTGTGCAGAGAGTCCAGCCAAATGCGCACAGTCATCCTGATAGTTGCACCGTCCGGATGTCGCGCGCGCCACAGCACCAGGGATGCGCAATGATCCGCGTCGGAGCGCCGCCCGCATGGCACCGTCACTCACGCTACGGACAAGCGCGCTCACGGCATCATCTCCAGCCCCCCACTACGTTGCCACGTATGCAGAACACTGCGGTACAACGCTTGCTGAGCCTGCATGGTTGGCGCCCAACCAAACCGTTCCGCATAGCCTCGGGTGGCTGCAACCCCGGGCGGATGCTCTCGTAACCGCGTCCAAGCCACCTGTATCGCTTCAGCGGTGCGCGATTCCGCCACCTGTCCTGCCGCAGGCGCGCCGACCACTTCCCGGGCGCCATCGAAGGGGGCGACGATCACCGGGGTACCGCAGGCCAGCGACTCCAGCACCACATTGGGCATGCCTTCGCGACTTGATGCGAGAAGCATCGCGTCCGCGGCGTTGTAGTACTCGCACAATTCCGCATGAGGGATGGCACCGAGGAACCGCACGCGCGAACCGACACCCAAGCGATCTGCCAACTGCCGCAAGTGCCTCTTTTCCGGACCTTCGCCGGCGATCAACAAAGTTACATCGGCCGCCTTGGCAAGCGCCGCAAGAGTGATGTGCACACCTTTCAGTTCAATCAGATGACCCACCGCCAACCAAACCGGACCCGTCAGGCCCAATTTGGCACGGATCGCAACACGATCCTGCGGCTGGAAACGATCAAGGTCGACGCCGTTGCGCAGAACCGTGATTTTCTCCGGATCCACGCCCAAGACGGCGAGCCCATCCTTCAGTGCCTTCGATACGGTCACGATAGCGACCGTACGCGCTGCCGCCCATTTGACTTGACGCCGGGGTAGACGATAGCGCGGTATCAAGGTGACATCGCTACCGCGAGCACTGATCACCACGGGCTTATGCATGGCCCTGCCCAGCTTGGCAGCCGCCACGCCGTCCGGATAAAAATAGTGGGCGTCGATCAAGTCAAAGTCAGGCCCCTCGGTTTGCAGTTTCCGGAGCACCGGCAGCAGGGCACGATACATCAGGAACGGCGCGATGCTCATGCCGAATTTCGGGATCACCGGATAACGCGGATGCAAAATCCGGATGCCATGGCGATCCTCATGTTGGGGCACCCTGGCAAACGCCGCGTAGGCGCCAAAGGCCCGGTGACGGAACGGAAACCATGGCACGGGCGCCACCACGGTGGCGGAGATTTTCCCACCGGCCACCAGGTGCCGCAGCCGCTCCTCCACGAACACGCCGTGGCGCGGCTGTACCGTGTTCGGATACAAGCTGGTGAAAACCAGCAGCCGAATCACCCGGTTGCCATCCGTTTCGGCGGTGGTTCGGGCACTGCTCCACTCCTCGTCCAATCCAGGTTCCGACGAGGGCATACCGCTGTTCGGCGCCATGCCGATGATCGGTGCATCACTCATATCGTGATCTGCGGCAACGCCGCCGGTGTCTGCGCGTCGTCGGTGTAGAAACGATACAGATGGCTGCGGCGAAAGACCTTCAGGATACGTTCGATGACCTGCGGTGTCAGTTCCGAGCGCCAGCGCTCCGCCGACGCCTGCGGTTGCTTGAAGACGCTGTAATAGTCTGCGTCGGTCGCCTCGGTACTCGCGTGGATAAATTCCTCCGTCTGTGGGCGCCAATCGAGATCGGCAAACTCGAACATTCGCCGGGTCATGGCGACCGGCTCAGCGCAGACATCTTCATACCGCACCGTGAAAACACGCGGATTGTGTTCAACATCCGCGAGGATCTGTTCCTGGGTCAGCACCCAGCGCCATGTCAGCCGCTCCTCGGGCGTGAGTCCCTTGAGCTCATCCATGGTCAGGTTGTGGGTCTTTCCCACCGATGTAGCCAGCAGCATTTTGAGCAACCACAGCTCCTCACCGCTCGGTACCAGATCACCAAAACGTCGCGCCGCCTCACCACGCAATACCGATGCCACGTGGCCGCAGGGATGGCGCATCAGGTGAATGGCGCGGGCCTCAGGCAGCGCCTCGATACACGCAGCCAGCCGTCCCGGCGACTCGATGGACTTCCACACGAGGCGCACCCGCTCACAGTCAGCAGCGGTGGGCCGGTACAGACACGGAGCGTTTCGCCATGCGCGGCTGGCGGCTTTGGCGACCGCCACGCTCACACGATAGGCGTGCAGCGCTGGCCCGGACTGGTAACTCTTGGGGAACAACGGCTGCTTCCCGACCACCTTCGTCGAACGATGGTACGGTAGCGAGGCGACGAATCTAGCCAGCTCCAGGTGGTACTGGGAGGCATTTTCCTTCTCGGGAAACAACGGCATGCTCAGCGGCTGCATGCTATCGGGCTCATGGCGGTAGAGCGTGTCCGGATGGCTGTCGAACAGTTTGCCGATCCAGGTGGTGCCGGAGCGCGGCATTCCGAACACGAGAATGCAGCCGGTCATGACAAGGCTCCAGCAGTCACGACTTTACCGATCGGCTCGGCAAAAGCCGGAGTCGTTGCGGGCTCCTGCATGCGGCGCAGGAAGGCATCCAGCATCAGCAGGCTCCACAGCGTTGCGCTGTGATCGCGCTGACCAGAGGCATGTTCCCGCACCAGCCGATCGAGCATGGATGCCTCGAAGTAGCCGCACTGGGCAACGGCTCCGTTGAGCAATGCCTCGCGAGCGCGCTTCGCGAGCGGGCCGCGCAACCATGCCGCCAAGGGCACACTGAAGCCCATCTTGGCCCGGTAGAGCACGTCGTGAGGCAAATCGGGCTCGAGCGCTTTCTTGAGGATGTACTTGCCGGTGCTTCCTCGGAGCTTCAACGCAGGCGGCAACGAGGATGCCCATTCGACCAGACGATGATCGAGCAGGGGTACGCGCACTTCGAGGCTGTGCGCCATGCTGGCGCGGTCCACCTTGGTCAGGATGTCGCCGGGAAGCCAGGTCTTGAGATCCAGGTACTGCGCCAGCAGCAGCGGATGGTCGGTAGGCGCACGCTCCGCATGGGAGCGGAACACGGTGAGCGCGCTGTACCCTTGAAGCTCGCGCTTGAAGCTCGCACTGTAAAGCCGCTGGCGCAGTGCCGCCGATGTGGTGCTCACGGTGTGGAAATAGGCTTCCACATCATCGCGACCAAGGGCTTGCAGCGTCGTCTTGGCGCGCAGCGGGCGCGGAGCCCAGTCGGCCTTGGGATAGATGCCCCCCAGCAAGCCGAACACCGGTTTTCGCAACGTCAGCGGCAAGCGCGCGCGCAGAGCACTTTCCCACGCATGCAGGCGATAACGCCGGTAGCCGGCGAAATTCTCGTCGCCGCCGTCGCCGGACAGCGCCACGGTCACCCGGGTGCGCGCCAACTCGCACACGCGGTAAGTCGGCAGGGCCGAGCTGTCCGAGAACGGTTCGTCATAAATCGCCGCCAGCGTGTCGAGCAGTGCGTAATCATCGGCGCTGACCCGCTGTTCGAAATGTTGTGTATGCAGATGCCGCGCGACCTGCCGCGCATAGACGGTTTCATCGAACGCGCCGTGATCGAAACCGATCGAGCACGTGCGCACCGGTTGGGCTGAGGCCCGCGACATGCTGGCCACCACGGCACTGGAATCCACGCCGCCGGAAAGAAACGCCCCGAGCGGCACGTCCGCGATCATCTGGCTTTGCACGGCGCTGTCCAGCAAGCCACGCAACTGCGCTGCTGCAGCATCCGAAGTCATGTCGGCAACAAGGTTGAAAGGCACATCCCAGTATTGACGGGGAACCGGTCCGGGTTCTCCGGCGCGCCAGGTCAACCAGTGGCCGGGTGGCAATTTGAAGATCTCGCGATAGATGCTCTTCGGGTCCGGTACGTAACCGAGCGCCAGGTAATCCTCCAACGCCTGCGGATCAAGCCTGCGCTCCACTCCGGGATGCGCCAGCAGCCCCTTGAGCTCGGACGCAAACACCAGGTCGCCGGAACGTGTGAAGCCGTAATAGAGCGGCTTGATGCCGATCGGATCGCGAGCCAGATGGATGCGCTGCGCGCGCATGTCCCAGACTGCAAACGCAAACATGCCCACCATCCGCGTCAGGCAGGCTTCGCCCCAGTGTCGCCAGGCGCGCAGCAGCACTTCGGTGTCGCTGCGGCTGCTGAACGCGACGCCTTGTGCTTCCAGCTCGGCTTTGAGCGAGTGGAAGTTGTACAGCTCGCCGTTGTAGATCAACGCCAGACCCGCCGCCTCGTCCACCATGGGTTGCTGGCCGTGCGTGAGATCAATGATGGACAGGCGGCGATGACCCAGGCCGATGCCTTCACCCACGTGGATACCTGCCTCATCCGGACCGCGGTGATGCTGGGCATCCCGCATGGCAAGCAGGATTTGCTCATTCGCCCTGTCACCACGGTTCGCTAATACGATGCCGGCTAGACCACACATGGGTTCAATGCTCCTCTTGTCCGGTCGCACGCGTAGCCGTGACGGCTTGCTGACGCGGCTGGCGGGAGTGGTGCAACAATTCGTCGTAGAGAGCCACATACGCTGCCAGCATGGTTTGCAAACCAAACTGCGCCATCACTCGTTCGCGGCCCGCCATCCCATGCTGTCTGCGCAACCCGGCATCGAGTACATAGCGTGCCAGCGCGCCAGCTAATACTTCGGGGGCGCGGGCCGGCACCAGCGTCCCGGTCACGCCGGCTACCACGACCTCGCCCACGCCGCCGACGGCGGTTGCCACCACCGGCAGTCCCACCGCCATGGCTTCCAGCACGACGCCAGGCATCCCTTCGGCAATGGAGGAGAGCACAAAGACATCGAACTCCGCGAGCAACGCCGCCACGTCGTCGCGATGACCGAGGAGCCGGATCTGTGCTGAAAGGTCGGTACCTGCGATTTGCGACTCAAGTGCGGCACGCTGTGGACCGTCGCCCACCAGAACCAGTCGAAGGCGCTCGCGCCCAGCCGGCAGTGCCTCGCAAAGATCGCTGAAGGCAGCTATCAGGCCTGCCTGGTCCTTGACGACATCCAACCGCCCGACGGTGCCGATCAACACTGTGCCGGGCGGCGCGAAGGCCCCCAGCAAAGGACGTACGCCACTATCCGGCACGGTGGCAAAGTTCGCTACATCAATACCGTTGGGAATGCATACAATCCGCGAAGGTGGTATTCCGACTTTTTCCACGAGCCAGTTTTGCAGGTCTCCTGAAACGGGCAAATACCGGTCAATAAACGGCAGCAGCCAGCGACGCAAGAGGCGATACTTCCGGCTTTCACCGCGTGGGTCCGCGGCATCCCTGCCTCGTTCGGCATGGACGACGTGGCGGACCCCGGCAAGCCTGGCGACCGGTGCCACATCGAGCGCACCGATGTTATGGGTGTGGACCAGGTCCGGCTTCAGATTCCGCAAAACCCGCCACAGCCTGAAGTAGCAACCCCAGTCCTTGCCCGGCTTTTTGCCCAGGGCCAGGCACGCCACATCGTCGGGCTCGATTTGGTCTCGAAGCGCACCATATCCTTCCAGGCAGATCACTGCATGACGGTAGTACTGGCAGGTTTGGTTGATCAGGGTCACAAGCATGCGCTCCATACCACCAGTATCCAGTCGATAGAGTACGTGCACGATCAGGGGTTTGTCGTTCACGGCTTGTTCCCCGCAACTTCGGCTTGCCGGTGCGCCGGCAAACGTGCGGGCTCTTCGGCCAGCAAAGTCTGCGCAAAATCGTGCAATTTCGTTCGAGCCCGATCCAGGTCGTTGCCGGCAACCGGCGACGACAATGCCCATACCGAAGATCGCGGTATGTGCCCGCGCAGTACATCCGACGCCTGCAGCAATTTGGTCAGTACCGGCGAAGCCGTGCAGCGAAGATCCACGCAGTACCAGTACCACACCAGTCGCGGGCCTGCAGCGCCGGCCAGCCGCAGCTCGCCGGCGGTCGTGCCTCGCCCGCCGGCCAGATCAACCTGCCGGCGGGCATGGCTCAGAATTTGCGAATCCGCTGCATCGTAGAGATCGTTTCCGTAGGTGATCAGGTCGTGTCCGCGACGCGGCTTGCCGGTGTAGACGGCATGGAACAGCTCGACCACCTCATCGTCGGACGCCGACCGATAAGAGGCGCGCACCTGTCCGGCCGCGCCGTTGAAAACCGGCTGCCAGCCATCGGTGGCCGCTTGCGGCCCCATCCAGCCGGCAATCGTCGGCGCGGTCAGATACAGGGTTTCCAGCGAGGTCGGCGCCGCGAGTCTGGCGGCCAGCAGCGGACCGGCCACCAACAGCGCCGGCACCAGCGGCCAAACGGCGCTGCGCGCACCCACCGGCATGCCGCCATGTACGGGAACCTTTTCCCGCACCATGGGGTTGTCGCGGAAGAACCAGCCCACCAGCAACAGCAACACCAGCACCGTACCGAAAAACTGCCAGCCGAAAATCATGTGGTCCGTGCCCGTGGCGTATTTCATCCCCCAGGTCTCACCAATCAGTATGGTGAAATAGACGCGGAGTCCATTCGCGATAATGGGCGCCACCGCCGCCAACACCACGAAAGCCAGCCGCTTCCACCAGCGCTGGTACATCAGGTACGCATACAGGCACCCCAGTGCAGTGCAGGCGACGAAAAACTTCACGCCGCTGCACGCGTCCGCCACCATCCACAATGCCGAGGGCGTCATGATCTCCCGGCCGTTGAGCAGTACCGGCGTGCCGGTCAGCTCCAGCGCGCGCACCGCAAAATGTGCCGTGATGTCTTGCAGCGGACCCACCATCGCATCGCCCCAGGGAACCGCGAACACCACCAGATAGCCGAGCGGAAACGCCAGCACCCATAGCGCGCGCCACCCCCAGCAGGCGAGCACCAACGCGGGAAACAGCGCCACAAGTGCAAAATGCTGCGGCAGATTGACATCGAGCAGATGCCCGGCATACCAGACAAATACCAACGCCGCCACCGCTGCCAGGCCCCAGATGCTCGGCCTTGGCGGGTTCGCCCGGAGTTGATGGCGCAGACCAAAGGCCACCCACAGGCTCAACGGAAAGATCAGAAATGCGTACTGGTAGGTTCCATCGTGTTCCCAGGCCCACACCAGCGACTGCACGGTCTGCCAGTAGCCGACCAGCATCGCGATGACCGCAACGCCGAAGGCAGCGGCCGCCGGCCCCCAGCCGAGTGTCCGCATCGGAATACCCAGCTCGGGCGCAAGCGGCCGGTTCACGGGAATGCCTCCGACCCGGCTTCCCTCACCACCTCCATGGACGCTGTATCCGGCTGCAGCTTGCGCAGTACGTTTTCATAGATGTCGAGACTGCGCTTCCAGTCATAGCGGGACAGTACCATCGCGCGTGCTGCCGGAACCCGCGTCACATGCGGCGCGTCCAGCCAACGTGCAGCTTCCGCCGCCAGGACCTCCGGCGAGGCGTCGATGCAGCCCAGACGCCCCTCGAAATCCGCGACACCCTCGTAGGCTTCCGGCGTTGCCAGCAGCACTTTCTCCATGGCCAGTGCCTCCAGCACCTTGTTCTGGATACCGCGAGCAATGCGTAGCGGTGCCACCACGACATGCGCATGAGCCAGGTAGGGGCGCACATCCTCCACTCGCCCGGTGACTGAAATGCCTGCAAGCTCGGCCAGTGCACGCACCGATGCCGTCGGCTTGCTTCCCACGATGTAGAAACGGACATTCCGGCAGCGGGCCGACACCAGCGGCCAGACTTCGCGCGCGAACCATTGCACCGCATCCACGTTGGCGCGGTAATCCATGGCGCCAACGAATGCCACCACCCGTTCCCCCTGCCGATAGGGACTGGGCCAGGGCTGTTGCGGATTCCAGTACTCGGTGTCCACCCCGTTCGGGATACCGTGCACCTTGCCAGCCGACCCCGGCACCTGCTGACGAAAAAATGCCGCTTCGGCCTCCGAGACAAATACGCTGGCATCGAATTGCGTGGCAATCGCGTGTTCGAAGTGTGCAAGCCGGCCGGCTTCACGCCGGTAAATCATGCGGGCCGCACCACGGCGGGCCTGCGCATATTGGCGCCATTTGTCGGAATCCACGTCCACGAAATCCATGACGCGGCGCAGATGGGCGTGCGGCATGACCAGCGGCGCCACCCCGGACGAATAGCACACGGCCAGCGCCGGCTTTTGCTCCGCCAACACCCGTTCGACCCAACGCCGCATCATCCGATCACGGTAAACGCCGGTACTGAGCGCGTCGCCCCGCACCAGCGAGCCCAGGGTGCGCCAGCCGACGCGCCAGGGCTGCAAAGGCCGCACACAAACCCCGGCACACAAGGCTTCCACCGAAGCAAGGTATCGCCAGTCGGCCGGGTCGTCCACGAAGGTGCCCAGATAGACGTGATAGCGTTCTGCGAGCCACTGCAACACATGGTACGAGCGGATCTTGTCCCCCTTGTCGGGAGGCCACGGTATCCGATGGCAGAGGAACAATACCGATTGCATGTCAGGGCTTGCCGACGCCATGCAGCGCGAGCCACGTTGTGCCCGCTGCGGTTGTCCGCGGAACCGCGCGCCGCAATACGGCAGTCAGTCCGCGTACAAAAGCCGTACTGATACACGCCGATTGCCGGAACACAGGCCTCCGGTCCGGCACCGTTCGCAAGGACGGCTGTGTCATCACTCGTCTACCTGTCGACATGGATCCTCCTCGTTCTCCTCGCCCTGTGCGCAAATGGCGGGCCGGGCAGCGATTTGGCGTCGCGTACACAAACCCTAACCCAGATCCCGCGCAAGCCATGGGCCGAGCGCGCAACTGAGCGGCAGCGGCAGCCGACGCCAGGCCTTGATGAACAGGCTGTATTTCTTGTTCGTGGGGCTGAGATTGGGTATCGCCCTGGCGCGCACCAGGTAATAGGCGTAGGGCAGCGGCCTTGGTTCGAAGCCCCAGTGCTTCTTGAAGTGATACGACCCGCTGTCCTGTTTGCTGCGGCCGTAGTCGAACAACCGTGCACCACGCTCCACCGCACGCTGCATCACGGCCCAGTACATGAAATCGTTGGCCGCCAGATCCCGGCCGCGCGCCACGCTGCCGCCGTAATAGGGGTGCACTTCATTACGGAAATAGAAACTCATGACAGCGGCCACCGGCGTCCCGTGATGGGTGACCACGGTGACCTCGCAATCTTCACCAAACACCTCCTGCAGTCGCATGTAATAGCCTTGCGACAACACCGGGGTGCCCAGATTGCGCACACTTTCGGCATACACCCGGTAAAAGTCGGCAAGGCTGCCGTCATGTCGCGCTTCCAGGCCGGCGGCGATGCCCTTGCGCACCATGGCGCGTTGCTTGCGTGGAATCGCCTTGAGATTCCGGTCATGGTCCGGATGGATTTCCTTCCGGAAGCTGACGTACAGGTCCTTGACCGGCCACGCAGTGTGGCGCAGCTCGCGTTCGCGCAGTTCGAGATAATCCACGCGCAATTCCTCGGCGAGCGCGGTCGCCGCCTGGACGAGCTGCAGCTCGCTGTCCGGATCATGGGCCACCACTCCACCATATACACAAAACGGCGTCGAAATCAGCGCATGACCAAACAACCGGCTGCGTATTTCGGCGAGTGGCAGTACGCCGGTGACGACGCCATGTCGCTCCGCATACAAATAATGGCAGCGATGGCCGAGCGTCTGCCCGAGAATGCCGCGCCAGGCGGCGAGATGGAAAAACGTGGCCTGCGGTGCTTCCCCGACAAAAGCATCCCAACGTCCCTCGTCACGGCTCCCCAGGCGCTTGACCGCGCAAGGGCTGGCAGAAAAACTGTCGTCCACACGATCGAGCATATTGCGTCCTCTTCAATGTGCACCGGCTCCGGCGGCTTGCAGCGACACCACCGGATAATCCACACGTGTCGGGGCAAGAAACACCCGGTCCATGCGATCGAAACGAAAATCGCGCACGAGCCGTTCAAGCCGCGGCGCGGTGCGTGTCAGGTTCAAGTAGTGCCGTACCCGGTTCTTGACCGACACACCCGGCACCCGCGGTTGCCCTGGATCCACTTCCCATGGATGGAAATAGAATACGCCGGAGCACCGCTCGCGACAGTTGACCCGGCGCAAGCCGCGCTTGAACAACGCATACGGCAACAATCGGAAATAGCCCCCGCCGCCACATGGCCAGTTGCTCCCCCATCGCCGCACCGTCGTCACCGGGATTTCAAGCAACCCAGAGTCCTCGACCAAAAAGGCAAACCGCGGCGCGGCCGGCATGCCATACAGATCATGATGGATGGGCACGATACTCGAACTGTAGCGATAACCGGCCTGGCGCAGTTCCTCGTGTGCCCACAGCGTTGACGGGCCGATCGAATAGCTGGGTGCACGATAGCCGTACACGGGGGTACCCGTAAGGTCCTCCAGCAGAAGCTTGGTGCGGACAATGCTGTCGCGGAACTCGCTGCGACTCATGTTGGTCAGGCGCTCATGTCCATAACCATGACTCGCGATCTCATGGCCGGCGCCGTAGATGTCACGCACCAGCCCTGGAAAGCGTTCCGCCACCCAGCCGAGCACAAAAAAGGTCGCGTGCACACCATGCCGATCGAATAGCTCCAGCACGGTCCGCGTGTTGCGTTCGACGCGGACGGGCCAACGCGGCCAGTCTTCGCGCCGAATGCATTTTTCGAAGGCCGCAACCTGGAAATAGTCCTCCACGTCCACCGTCATCGCGTTGGTGATGGACCCGGACCGCTGCGGCGCCATGTTCATTCGCGTTGCCGTTCGGAATGCGGCCCTCGCAGGTCAGTGATCGCGACCTTGTCCGCGGCAGACGGCCGTATCGGCGCACCCCGCAGCATTTTCCTGAACTGGATCCTTTCGCGCATCAACTGAAACATGAGGTCGTCGTCCCTGAGTTCCAGCAACTCGAGCTCGCTTTCGGGCTTGTCGGTCGACACCGCGCGCACCGGTTCCGGACTTTGGGGCACGGCAGGCACTTCCAGCGTCGGCGGCAAACCGGCCATCTCGTCGGCCATCTCCTCGAGCACCACGGTGAGCGCCGCGTGGCCCAGGCCGTGCAGCTCTTCCAGATACCCGTGCAGCAACAGCCGGTCCATGATGAGATTGATCTTGCGTGGAATGCCGCGACTGGCTTGGTAGACCTCGACAAAAATCTCCGGCGCAAGATGTGGATCGTCGTTCCAGCCAACGGCCCGTAGCCGGTGCAGGATGTACGCGCGCGTCTCCTCCTCGCCCATCGGATCAAGCCGGTGGGAGGCAATGATGCGCTGGCGCAGCTGTTCCATGCGGTTGCTGATGATCGTGCGTCGCAGTTCCGCCTGGCCGACAAGAAATACCTGCAAGAGCGCGTGACCCTTGAGTTCGAAATTGGACAGGATACGCAGCATCTCCAGCGCCGTCGGGGTCAGCGTCTGTGCTTCGTCCACCACCAGCAGGGCATGCGTCTGACGGGTCTGAAGCGAGATCAGGTGCTGTTTCACGTCCTGCAGCAGCGCCTCCTTGCTGCGCCGCTCGTAAGGCAGGTCAAATGCCGAGGCCACCGCCGGCAATATGTCCTCGCCGTCGAGATTGGCCGAAGCGACGCTGGCTATGGCGATGTTGCGATGTGCGAGTTCGCTGAACAGTTTCTGGACCAGCAGCGTCTTACCGGTCCCAACCGCGCCGGTAATCATGACGAAACCCTCGCCCTTCTCGAAACCATAGAGCAGGTAAGCGAGCGCGCGCTTGTGACCCTTGCTGGGAAACAGCATTTCCGGATCGGGAGTCAGCTGGAAAGGCTTGCCACGCAACTTGTAAAACGCTTGATACATAGGGTTCTCAGAACAGATGGGTCCACTGCAGGAAAATCACGTTCGCGTCATACCCGTGCGCACCAGGCACGCCGGCATACACCGTTTCGGAGTCACGCCGCAGCCACAAGCTGGCAGAGTTCTTGGCGTTGAACTGATGCGCGAGCACGAGTTGCGCATAACGCCTGTAGCTGACCTGCCCGCTCCGGAACCGGTAACGGCGCCAGTCGAAGCCCGGCGTCAGGCTGGTGAACGGCCCCAGATCGAACCGCCAGGACACATCTGCATTTGCCACCTGCTCGCTCGTGCTGTCCTGAATGAAATAAGCGCGTGACTCATCGTAAACCGTCACAGTCAACTTGCTCTTGGGCATCGTGTAGGCCGCCGTCGCCGTCCAACGCTTGCTGAGATAGGGCCGAAGTTCGGTCAGCGAGGGGATCGACCGGCTCACGCTGATGGGACGCGTCACTCCGGTCCCGAAAGTGGAGCCGAGCAGTTGCCGATTGTAGGTAGTCGGTTGCTCCACGTAGCTCAGTTTGGTCGTCAGCAAGGCGGCCTGATGGGTCCAGGAAAGTTGGTAACTGCGTCCATAGAACCGACGCCCCGCCATCGCCCTGAAACTGTCTCGCGTATTCGACCAGGCAAATCCGACATCCCAAAATGACGACCCCAGCCTCTCCTCTGTGCCGTCCGGCAGAAACTTGTCCTCCTTGCCGACATCGGCCAACAACTGGAGTTCGTTGCTGACTTGCAACGAAGTTCCCAGTCTGGCCTGGGCAAACCGCACACTCGAACCGAAGTCCGGATCCAGCCGCTGATCCGCATACGCGAGATTCCAACCCCACGTCTGGAACTCGGGGCTCACCAGATCGAATTGCACGGCGTCGCTGGTGACGTCGGGAATACCGCTCAGTCGATCGGGGTCCTGCCCGGAGATGCCGCGATCGTTGTACACCACCCGCCCACGTGTGTAGCGCAAGGTCATAGTGCCGACACGGCCGAGGTCCTGCAACCAGTACGGACTGAGGGTTCCGATAGCCACATTGGCCTGGTTGTTGTTCAGGAAGTACGAACCCGAACCGGCGCCAAATTCATTGCTGATGATTTCACGTCTGTACGACGCGCCTCCGTCAAGAAACAGGTGCTGTGGCAGGATAATGAGCGTGCCGTTGGCGTAGAGGTCCTGAGCCACCTGGTTGTAGCTCGATTGCCCCGCATACAAATATCCGGTAAGCGTGTAATTCAACAGCCCGGAAAACCGGGGACTGCTGTAGGCGGACTTGATGAATGGCCGGATTTCGGTGATCCAGTTGCTTTGCTTCGGCGTGCCGCTGGCCGCCAGCGTCAGGTTGTCCGTATACAATTCGCCGAGCGTGATGCCAAGGACCACACCGGGAAAATCGACACTCGGCTGCGGAATGACGCCGGGCGGCAGGTTTTCGGGATCCGACATTGCCTCATCCGGGGGCGGGTTCAGTGCAGGCAGCGTATCGAGGCCCAGGCTCTGGGCTTCAACCCGGGCCAGCGCACTGCCCAGGATGATCGACGAAAAGACCACCGACGCCGACCGCGCACGCATCTAGGCTTCTCCTTCACTGATGCGGGGGTATTTGGCGTAGTAGTTGTCGTAGTAGTTCTCGCTCGCGGGCAAGCGGCTCATGTTGAGAATCAGGCCGACATATTGCCCGTCATCCAGTCGTTCCAGGGCCGAAGTGACCAGATGCTGGCCGGTCCGGCCAGCGGCCACAACGAGAACGACCTGGCCCATGTGGGACGCCAGCACCTGTGCCTCCGAGGTTGCCAGCAGGGGCGAGGAGTCGAACACCACCAGCCGGCGTCGGTTCCGGCCACCAAGTTCTTCGAGCGCGTAGTCCATGCGCAGGCTGCCGAACAACTCGCTGGTGAGCCGATGACGATTACCTACGGGCACCACCAGCAGATTGGGTATATCGGTCCGCACGACGACCTCGTCAGGATGGCATTGCTCGTCGGCAAGCACGTCCATTAGACCGGGATGCTTTCCGAGCCCCAACACACGAGTGACATGGGCTTTCGGCACATCGCCGTCTACCAGCAGCACCTCGAAATCCGGCTCGCTTGCCAGGCTCAGCGCGAGATTCAACGCGGTAAAACTCTTGCCTTCGCCTGGCACCGCGCTGGTCACCATGATGCGCAACGCACGGGCCGGCGCGCCAACGCCTTTTCCGATCACGTTGCGCATCAACGGTCGCTTGATGCGGCGCAGTTCATCTGCGAGTCGGTCGTTCGACTCCTCATCAAAAGCGAGCAGGCCGGCACGCTTGAGGGCCGCATGATCCACATGCCAGGGGGCCGTTGCAGCCTGCTCGGCCTGATCCGTCGCCTGCACCCGCTCCTGCAAACGCTCGATCGTCGGCGCCGGATGCGACGCGGCAGGTTCGCCCTGCGGCGACAGTGCCGGCTCGGGCTGCAACGCCTTGAGCTTTTCAGCCGCCTTCTCGACGATGCTCATGCGGCCCCCACCGTAAACAGCTGCTGCACCAATTTGGTGAGCTGCCCGTCAAAGGCAAACCCCAGCACCAGCACGACGGCCAGAAGACCGGCCCCGGCGCAGAATCCGACCACTTCGCGACGCTGGTCGTTTCGTCGTGATCGCGACACCATTAGGCTGACGGCACCGAGCACCGGGTAATCGCCAGAGTCCCGCAAACTGCTGAGGCTTACAAACACCGGTCTTATCATGTGCATGAAATATGCAAACCCGCCGCCAAGTGCCACCGCGAGCGCGAACACCATCAACAGCAACAGCCCACGTTTCGGGCTCACCGGAGCCAACGGCACGACCGGTGGATTGACGACCCGGAATTTCAGGTTATTGCCGCTCTGTGTCGCGTCCTGGGACAGCTCGGCCGTATTCAAACGCTCCACCAACTGGTCATACTGTTTCTTGGTGACGTCGTAGTTGCGCGTCAGCCCCTGCAAGGTGGCCTGCACGTCGGTGATCCTGTCCACGTTCCCCTTGAGGTCGGCGATCTGGCGTTTCTGCAGGGCGATCTGCGAGCCCAGCGTCTGGAGGCGAACTTGCGTGGAGTACATGGATTTCTGCATCTCCTGATAGACAGGATTGTCCGAAACCACACCCATCATCGATGTGCCGGCCTCATTCTTCCGTATCGCCTCACGTCGCGCCTGGAGCTGCGCGATCATGCGTCGGGCGGTGACCACGTCCGGGTATTTCTCGGTATACCTCAACAACAGCTGGTTCAGTTGCTGCTGGTAGGACGCAATCTGCTGGTCGATCTGATGGGTGCGCGGATCGATTCCCGAAAAACCCGGATTGCTCGCCATCGCACGCATTTGCTGCTGGATGGACGCTCGGTTGGCCAGGGCCGTATCGTACTGGCCTTGCAGGTTCTGCAATTCGGTCTCGGCCGCCTGCAGGCGGGTGAAGTAACTGCTGCCGCCTTGACTGGGGATGAAGCCGACGTTGGCTTTCTGGAAATCCGCGAGTTTCCGCTCTGCCTCACTCAGCCGGGCGGCGTAGCTCTGAACCTGTTGTTGCAGGAAATTTTGCGCCGTCTCGGTGGATGCGGTATTGGCACCCAGGGTGTCATTCATGAGGATCTGCAGAAATGCCTGCACGACTTCCTGCGCCATCTGCCGGTCGGGATCGGTATAGCTGATCTTGTAGAGGTTCCTGGTGCCGGCATCCCTGATGGTAACCGCGGCGCCGAGCTCTACCAACAACGCTTCCCTGTCGGCCGGTGTGGTTGCGCGCAGTGAAAGTCCGGTCTTGTCTGCGACCGTCTCCAGGTTCGGGCGCGAGAGCAACGTGTGGGTGATGATCTGGAGGCGCCCCCGCACGTCTGGCTGCACTGCAACCCCACGAAGCAGTGGATTCGTCAACGCCTCGGTATCGGCATACACTTGGGCACTGGCTGCGTACTTGTCCGGAAGGCTGAATACCAGCAGCGCACCGACGATCATCACACACCATGCCACGATCAGCCCGTGCCAGCGATAGCGCCAGGCGGCGCGTACCTCCAGCAATGCACGCTGAAACAGTTCATGCAAATCGATCGATTGTTTCTGCATCGTCCTTTCTTCCCTGACGTCCCCAACCGCAGCCGTGGGCACGTACCTGCGAGTCAGAGCAATGACTGCGGAATGATCAAGATATCGCCAGGCTGCATCATCACGTTGTACTTGATCGCGCCATTCATCAAGTCACCGAGACGCACCGGGATCGTCTCCCCACTACCGTCAGGCAATCGACGGACAATCTTGGCTGCGTTACCCGAGGCAAACTTGGTCAGACCGCCGACATCGATCATCACGTCGAGCACCGTCATGCCGCTACGGTATGGCACGGCCTTGGGCACTGCTGCCTGCCCGACCACACGCACCTGCTGGCTGTAGGCGCCCACGAAACTCTTGACTATGACGGTGACCAGGGGCGCACGGATATAGCTGCCCAGCGCCTCCTCCAGGCTGCCTGCCAGCTCCTCCGGAGTTTGGCCGGCCGCCATGATGGACTGCACCAGCGGAATCGAGATACGCCCATCGGGACGCACCGGGACCGTGGTGGAAAGAGTGGGGTTGTCGCGCACGAAAATCTGCAGCGCATCACCCGGACCGATGATGTAGTGTTCCACCGACGGCGGTGCCGTCGCAGCCAATGGAGTGACGGTCGGTGCCGTGCTGCAACCACCAAGTAACAGCAGACCAACCACCGTCATCAACCCGAGGGCGAACTTTTTCGGTAATAGTCTCACTTGTGTTTCTCCGTGAATTCAGCGGGCGCCACGACCAAACAGCACCACTTCCACTGTCTGGACCAAGATCGCCAGATCAAATACGAGGTTGTGGTTTTTCACGTAGAACAGGTCGAACTTCAGCTTTTCCGCAGCGTCCTGCATGGATGAACCGTAGGTGTAACGCAGTTGGGCCCAACCGGTCAGCCCGGGCTTTACACAATGCCGCAGCCGGTAATAGCGAATGCGGGTATTGAATTCATCGACGAACTGTGGCCGCTCCGGGCGTGGCCCGATAATGCTCATGTCGCCGCGCAACACGTTCCAGAGCTGGGGCAGCTCGTCGAACCGGATCTTCCGGATGACACGCCCCACGCGTGTTACCCGGCTGTCGTTCTTGGCGGCCCAGCGTGCCACACCATCACATTCTGCGTTGGTGTCCATACTGCGGAACTTGATCACCTGAAACGGCTTGCCGTTCTCGCCAACCCGTTCCTGGCGATACAGGATCGGCGCCCCGCGACCCGACTCCAGCCGCACCGCCATGGCCGTCAACAGCATGAACGGCCATGCCACCATCAGTACCAGGGACGCGACCACCACATCGAAGACGCGCTTGATCGTGCGCCGCGTCGGTGAGACGTTGAAACCATCGGAAAACACCAACCACGATGGACTGGTGAGATCCATCTTGATCTTGCCGGCCTCACGCTCGAAAAACTCGGTGAGCTCGGTCACTGCCATGCCGCGTTGTTTGCACTCCAGCAGCCCGGCCACGGGCAAGGTGTCGCGGCGGTCGTCCGGCCCCACCACGATCTCGTCCACATCGAGTCGTGCTGCCCACTCGCACAGGGCACCCTCGGGATGCAGCAACAATGGTGCCGGGATGGACACCGGATCGGTACCGACCGGAACGTACCCCAGCACCTTGAACCCGCGTTGATCGGTCTTGCGGCGCATCTCGTGAATCACTTCGGCGGCACGCTCGCCAGCGCCGAGCACCACCACGCGCCGCTTGAACAGGTCGGCGTCCACGAAACCAAGGAATACCATCCGCCACAACGCCACGACGAAATATCCGAATATCAGCGCAATGCCCAGGACGCCGCGACCCAGGTACGCCGGAGGAATCACGTAATACAGCACACTGAGCATCGTGCCGCCCAGCAGAAAGGCGACCCCCAGGCGACTGAGGCGCCCAAGCAAGCCCGCCCGGAGGTGAACTTCATACAACCCAAGCGCCGCCATCGAAAGAAGCAGCACCAGCGCGATCAGCGGTGCCCGCCACTGCAATGCATGACCGAACATGGACTGGGTGTGAGGATCACCCCAGTAACGCAAAACCACGGCGACATGGACACTCGCCATCAGCAGTGCGAATTCGACCAACACCAGCAACAGCCACCACCGCAGTACTCGTTGTCGGAACAATCGGTACATATGTGCGTCCCCTCAAAAATAACTTAACTGTTGCCAAGCCATTCGTGCAAAGGGTGGACCGTTCTTATACCACACTTAATACCGCCGTCTACGCCTTGTTCAGCCTCGACCATTCCTTCACAAAACACTCACATAGATAATGTATGGACCGGATTTCGTCACGGCGATCACGCTTCGAACATCCATATGCGCCGTCGCCCCGTCCGTGCCTGAATTCCGCCGTGCCCCGTATCCTGGCGTGACGCCCGGCGCGATCTCGCGGCGGCCTTGTCAGCGGGCTTATTCCACGAACCTCGTTGGCGCAAATATCGCGTGTGAGGACCACGGGCCGCTCAGGTCCCGTCATCGAGAGGCCGCCATGGAAGAAGTGGTCGATCGCGCCGACGTCACCGGCTCGCCGGCGGAGCGGGCGATTCGCCTCCTGCTGCGCCACGCCCTTGAAGTTGTCGTCGGCGCCATTGGTCGCGGCCAGGAACAGCACCGCCAACAACGGGATTTCCATCGAACCGCTCCCCGACAGCCTCTTGCCTCAAGGGAGGAGCGCAATGGCGCAAGGGACTCAAACGCCGTCGATGGGTTCGCGTCTGGCGGCGAGCCAGTGCAGCAATTCGCGCTGCGCCGGCGACGGCTTGGGCAATGCCGCCAGCGTGTCCTCGAGCGCATCCAGGTCGGCCGCCCGATCCACGTCGGTCAAACGCGGCAAGGCAGCCAGTGCACCCAGCGGCCTCAGGGCCGTGCGAAACTGCAGCGCTGTTTCCGCGCACGAATAGCGCACGCCGCACCACACTTCGCCGGCGATCGGCAGGCGGCCGCCAAACAACCAGAAACCCCCGTCATGCGCCTCGCCCATCACGAACGGCGTGGTCGCACCGGTCAGCGCGTCGCGTGCCTGCAACAACTGCTCGGCTGTCAATTGCGGCGTGTCGGCGCCGACCAGCAGCACGCGCTGATGACGCGCGAGCAACGCCGCGTACACCCGGTGCATCCGCTCGCCAAGACCACCCCCGCCCTGCCACAGCTGCGGCAAGTCCCGCCACGGTGGAGCGTCCAACGCGGTGCTTTCCGCGACCGCCCAGTACGCATGCAAGGTCGGGTCGCATGCACGCGCGGCCTGTGCGCTTTCGGCCACCGCCCGTGCCGCCAGGCGGTGGAACGCGGTCGCCGCCGGCACGCCAATGGTTGCCGCCAGCCGGGTCTTCAACGGCGAATGACCGGGCGTCTTGACGAAGATCGCCAGTGCCGTGGTCATCGGCCCGACGTGCTTTGATGGTTGGCTGCCTCCGTCGTGCCGGCAGGGCGATGGCGCCTGGCCCGCCACTCGGGCCATGCCTGGCGCACGGTCAGGCGCAGGTGGGTCGTGGTGACGTTGAGCCACCCTTCCCGCGCGTACTTGCGCGCGCTGCTGATGAGCGGCGCACCGAGGGCGCGCAACGGCAATCCGGCGCGCCGCGCGTGCCACACCAGCAAGTGGTCCTCGCCGAATAAAGCCTGCTCGTCGTAGCCGCCGAGGCGTTTGAACCACGCCGCACCCAGGAGCAATCCTTGATCACCGAAGGGCAGGCCGAGCCAACGTGCGCGAAGATTCGCGCCCAACGCGTTCAGCCGCGTCAGCGCCGGTCCATCGTTGGCAAAACGCAGGTCAAAGAAACCGAGCGCATCATCGCGGCTGGCGAGAAACGCCTGCAGCGCCGGCAAGGTACGTGGGTGCAACTGCGAATCGGCATGTACGAACCACAACCAGCTTCCGCGCGCCGCCTGTGCGCCGCGATTCATCTGCGACGCGCGGCCGGCCGGCGCCGTGACCACCCGCCATTGCGGCCCACCGTCGTGCTGCTCTGCCGGCGTGGGCAGCGCAGCGCCTTCGGCCCGCACCACGATAACCTCGCAGTCGGCGGGCAAGGTCCGCAATTGTTTCAGCAACGCGTCACCTTCGGCCTCGTGCGGTGCGAACGGCACGATCACCGACAGGTGCAGCTCACGCCCGGGCAAGGGACCGACGCCGGGCAAGGGAACCGGTCCGTCCATCTCAGCAGCACGACGCCTTGGCACCGGCCGTGGCGACCTTGCCGGCGACGGGTGCGCAGTCGAACAGGCCGAAATGGCGTCGCTTGTCGCCGCTGATGGAGAAGTGCGCAGCGTAACGGCTGGCACTGAGCATGTCGGCGACGTTGCCGCAGATGCGCAGCGGATTGCCGGTTTCGAAGTGGTGGTGGTCATCCAGGTCGAACGCGTGCGGACGGTCCTCCAGGGTGCCGAGATACGTTGCCACCTGGCCGTAGTCCTCGCAGCGGTCTTCCAGGGGCAGCTTGAACGCGCGCCAGGTGATCGACTCGAAGCGTGCAAAGCCGATGCGCCGTTCAATCGCCTCGTCGGTGAGCGCGATTGGGCTGCGCGCGCACACCCGCGCATCGAGCACGCCGAGCCCGGCCAGCAGACGGCGGAAGTCCTCCACGTACAGCGCACCCGCCAGGCATTCGCCCAGCAGCACCGGATCGGCCAGCAACTCGCGTGGCAAACGCCGGTCGCTGAACACGTCGGAAAAATACAACTCGCCACCGGGCTTGAGCACGCGGAAGATCTCGGCAAATGCACGCGGCTTGTCCGGCACCAGATTCATGACGCAGTTGGAGACCACCACATCGACCGAGCCGTCCGCGACACCCAGCGTCGCCAGGTCGGCCAGGTCGCCCAGGTGGAACTCGACATTGGATTGTGCGTAACCGAAGGCCTGGGCGTGGAACGCGCGGTGACGTTCGGCCACCTCCAGTTGCTGTTGCGTCATGTCCACGCCGATCACGCGGCCGCTGGCGCCGACCAGACTCGACAACAGGTACACATCACGGCCGCTGCCGCAGCCGAGGTCAAGCACGGTCGCACCATCCAGCGCCGGTGGCAGCGGCGAGCCGCAACCATAGAAGCGATCGCGCACTTCCGGATGCAGGCGGGCCAGGATGGCGCCGAGCTGGCCGGACATCGCGCCAATGCTGCAGCACGCCGTGGTGCGCAAGTCGCTGGTGGACTGCAGGGTTTCACCGTAATAACTGCGTACCGCCGACTGCTGCACCTCGGCGCTGGTGTCCGGGCTGGTGTCGTCGTCGACGCAACGGTTGCCACAGGTCTGGTTATTCATGTCAAGGAACCTCCACAGGAGCTGCCCGCGCCCGCGGTGCAGCCAAAGCAATGATCGCCGAACGCGATCGGGTCGTGTTCGATGTCGGTGAGTGATGTGATGTCCCAGATGCTGCGCCGCTTCCCGCCCTGCGGCATTTCCAGCGCCTGGTTGAAATCGCAGTCATACAGCTGTCCGCGCCAGTCTACCGACAACAGGTTACGGCACATCACGCCCAGCGCCGCGTACGGGTTGAACGCATTGAGCAAGGTGTGCATGTAGCTGTCGTAGCGGCCTTCGCGCTGCAGCAGGTGCAAGAAGCGCTTGATCGGCATATTGGTGATCGTGAACAGGCGGTTGAACACGATGCCGAAGTGCTCGGCCAGTTCATCCCGATAAGTCACCTCCAGCGAGGCCTGCGGCGGTGGCAGGGTCGCGCCGATCGGGTTGTAGACCAGGTCCAGCTCGAGCCCGGACTGTGCGTCACCGTAGCCGAGCGCGTTCAGCTTCTGCAGCGCATCGATCGACGGCTGGAACACATGCATGCCGCGCTGCTTTTCGAGGTTGGCCTTGCTGTAACAGGGCAGCGAGGCCACCACATTGACACCTTCGGCGGCAAGAAATTCGGCGATGTCTTCCTGCCCGGGGCGGAACAGCACGGTGAGGTTGCAGCGGTCGATCACCTTCTTGCCGAGCGACCGCGCACCACGCACCAGTTCGCGGAAATGCGGATTCAATTCCGGCGCGCCGCCGGTGAGGTCGACGGTGTGGACGTTGGGTGCGGCGGCCAAGAGCTCGAGCAGGCGCGCGACGGTATCGGCCTGCATGATCTCGGTGCGGTTGGGACCCGCCTCGACGTGGCAATGCCGGCAAGCCAGGTCGCACAGCTTGCCCACGTTGATCTGCAAAATCTCCAGCGGCGTGCGCGGCAGGCTCAGGCCATGTTGGCGCAGCGTGTGCGCAAACGAAGGCGCGGAGGCGGAAAGGACGGCGTTCAAGGAAAAGTACTCCTGCTCGGGAAGATGGCAGCGGCGCTCATCGCGTCGCCAGCCGATTCGGCTCGCTGGTGAACTGCAGGTCACCGAACCATGCGGTGACGTGACCACCGGTATTGTCGGTGTCCGATGCCAGCGCGACACCGGTCACGCGTGGCGCGGCGCGACCGAAAGCGGCACGGAAATCCGCGGCCAGATCGCGCTGCTGGAGCTGCCAGGTTCCCGCGTGGACATTGCCGCTGCGCACGACGATGGTGCGCACCAGATCGGTGAAGGCGTTGGGTGCGATGGTACCCACCGGGTGGCGATTGTCCCAGACGTAGCACAGGGCGGCGGTGGGAATCTCATGACCGAGACGCCGGCTGGCCAGATCCAGTTTCACGCGTTGCAGCCACGACAGCTGCGAGCGCGGCACATCAAAGAAGACGTAGACCCGCGCCGCAAAATCGTCACCGGATTTTTTCGAAAGATCGGCTTTGGCGACACTGCGATCCACCTTCCAGCGCCAGCTCAGGGTAGTGGTGGCAGGCAGATCCAGCACATGGGTAATCGCGCCGGCAGCGCCGTCGGCGTCGATACTGAACACCTCGTCGCCAGCGTCACGCTCGACAACCATGCGCGCTGCCGGCAGGTGTCGCGACATCGCATAGGCTTTCCAGCCCGGCGGCAGGGTGACGCCCGGCGACGTACCTGAAAAACGTAGCGTGAGGACCGCGGGCGCGGCCTCAGCCCATCCAACCGACGCCAGAAGGATCAAGAGGACCAGGGCTTTCATCGACACGCTCACCCACGTCGCCAGGCGTGATAACGCCCGAGCCAACGCAAGGCGCGTTCCGGCGCATGCGCCTTTTTCCAGTTGCCGGCGGCGTACTTGTTCGCCTCGGCCCAGGTCGGGTACGCATGGATGGTGCCCAGGATCTTGTTCAGACCCAGCCCGTGGCGCATCGCCAGCACGAATTCCGCCAGCGTCTCGCCGGCGTGGCGGCCGACGATGGTGGCGCCAAGGATGCGATCCTTGCCGGGCACGGTCAGGACCTTGACGAAACCGCGCGCATGGTTCTCGGTGATGGCGCGGTCCAGCTCGCCCAGCTCGTAGCGGGTGACCTCGACGGCGATGTTCCGGTCCTTCGCCTCGCGCTCGTTGAGGCCGACGCGCGCCACCTCGGGGTCGACAAAGGTGACCGCGGGAATCACCGAGTAGTCGGCGCGAAAACGCCTGAACTGGCCAAACAATGCGTTGACCGCGGCGTACCACGCCTGATGCGCGGCGGTGTGAGTGAACGGGTAGGGGCCGGCAACGTCGCCGCAGGCGTAGATGTTCGGATACAGCGTGGCGAGATATGCATCGGTGTCCACCGTGTGCCGGGCCGGGATCCCCAGCTCCTCCAGGCCGAACCCGGCCGTGCGCGGCTTGCGCCCGACGGCCACCAGCAATTTGTCGTACGGCAGCCGCACCTGCTCACCACCCGCTTCGCAGATCAGTTCATGGCCGCCATCGTCCGATGCGATCGCGACCGCCTTGTGCCCCGTGCGCACATCCACGCCGTCGGCCGCAAGGCACGCCTGCACGAAGGCCGAAACCTCATCATCCTCGCGCAGCAGCAGGCGGTCCATCACCTCGACCTGGGTTACGTGCGAACCCAGCCGCGCGAACGCCTGGGCCAACTCGCAGCCGACCGGACCACCGCCCATCACCAGCAATCGCGGCGGCAACTCGGTCAACTGCCACAGTGTATCGGAGGTGAGGTAGCCGCTGCTCTCGATGCCGCTGATCGGCGGCACCAACGGCTCGGCGCCGGAGGCAATCACGATCGACCGTGTGCTGATCGGCTTGCCGTCCACTTCCACAACCCAGGGCGAGACGATGCGCGCCCGACCGCGTTGCACATCGACGCCGAGCCTACGGTAACGCTCGACCGAATCGTGGGGCGCCACCGTGGCGATCGCCTGGTGCACGCGCGCCATCACCGCGCGAAAATCCACCTGCACGGCACCCGCGCGCACACCGACTTGATCGGCGCCACGCATCTGCACAGCCAGTTTTGCAGCGTGAATCAAGGCCTTCGAGGGCACACAGCCGGTGTTGAGGCAATCCCCCCCCATGGCGCGCTGTTCGATCAGAGTGACCTTGGCGCGTACCGTGGCGGCGATGTACGCGCTGACCAGGCCGGCCGAACCGGCACCGATCACCACCAGGTTGCGGTCGAACCTGCGTGGTTTCGGCCAGTTGGCGTAGACACGCCGCACCTTGACCCGGGTCAGGGCCCAACGCGCCAGCAGCGGAAACACGCCGAGCAGCGCGAACGAGGCGATGATCCGCGGCGACATGATGCCCGCCAGCGACTCCAGGCTGGCCAGTTGGGTGCCGGCGTTCACGAACACCACGGTGGCAGCCAGCATGCCAAGCTGGCTGACCCAGTAGAACGTGCGTGCCGGCAGCGTGGTCAGGCCCATCACCAGGTTGACCACGAAGAACGGAAACACCGGGACCAGCCGCAGCGTGAACAGATAGAATGCGCCTTCGCGCCGCATGCCCTCGTTGATGGTGGTCAGGCGCTTGCCGAAGCGTTCCTGCACGGCGTCGCGCAGCACGAAGCGGCTGGCCAGCATGGCCAGTGTCGCGCCGATGCTGGAGGCGAATGAGACCAGCACGGTTCCTTCGAGCAGGCCGAACACGGCACCGGCCACCAAAGTCAGCAAGGTGGCCACCGGCAGCGACAGCGCGGTGACCACCACGTACGCAAGGAAAAATCCAGCTGCAAGCCAGAGCGGATGGGTCTGTCGAAACGCATCCAATGCCTGCTGACGTTCCTTCAGCGCCTCCAGGCTGAACTGGTGCTGCAGGCCCAGGGCAAAGAACGCCACCACCGCTCCGAGCAGCGCAAGGACGACCAGCCAACGAATCGGCGTAAGCTTGTTTTTCATCTGCCTGGAAAACCCCTGGACGTCACTGGCAACCAGCATAGCGGGACCGGCACATCGTATTGAGCATGCCGCAACTGGGCCGGAAACAGGCACGCCACTGCGGTCGGGGCGGGAAAGGCCGGTGAGCCGGGCCTGCCTGCGTGGCGCGATGGCAAGCTGTCACTGGCTGTTGCCCATGTGGATAGGATGCGGGCATCCTGCATACGCCGCTTCAAATCGGGATATTCGATCGTGACCTCATTCCTGCTCACTCACGAACCCACGATCCGCCTGGGTGCCTTTGCCGGCATCTTTGCGCTGATGGCGCTGTGGGAAGTGCTGGCGCCAAGACGCAGGCAAGCCGTCGGGCGCCGACAACGCTGGCCGGCCAACCTCGGCATCGTCGTGCTCGACAGTTTGCTGGTGCGGCTGTTGTTTCCGACCGCGGCCGTCGGCGTGGCGCTGTATGCCGAGGCTCACGACTGGGGTCTGTTTCATGCGCTGGGTGCACCGGGCTGGCTTGCGGTGGTGGCGTCGATGCTGCTGCTGGACATGGCGATCTACCTGCAGCATGTGATGTTGCACGCGGTGCCGCTGCTGTGGCGGCTGCACCGGATGCATCACACCGACCTCGAGTTCGACCTGACCACCGGCGCGCGCTTCCATCCGCTGGAAATCGTGCTGTCGTTGCTGATCAAGTTTGGCGTCATCGTCGCACTGGGCGTACCGGCTGTCGCGGTGCTGGCGTTCGAGGTAGTGTTGAACGTCACCTCGATGTTCAACCACGGCAATGTCAGCCTGCCGCGACGGCTGGACAAAGGGCTGCGCTGGCTGCTGGTCACGCCGGACATGCATCGCGTGCATCACTCATGGCATCCCGACGAGACCAACTCCAACTTCGGCTTCAACCTGTCGTGGTGGGATCGGCTGTTCGGCACCTATCTGGCGCAACCGCGCGACGGCCACATCGGTATGACGATCGGCATCAACCAGTTCCGCGACCCGCGCGAGCTGCGCCTGGACCGGATGCTGTGGCAGCCGATGCGCGGGCCGGTGGACAGCTATCCGATCAACAGCAACGGGGAAAACGCGTCTTGATTCGGGCTGGCCGGGCCGCCGGAGGGCTACGTCCAGGACATTTTATTTCAGGCAGATTGCGTCAAACGCCCGAAATTTCGCTACATTGTGCGGGCCGCGAGGCCTCCGAGCCGTTCAAAGCCGGAGTTTCCCACTATCGAGATGAAATCCATGGCTACCAAAACCACTGCCAAGAAGGCTCCTGCCAAGGCTGCCAAGGCCAGCAAGGCCACCAACGCCGCCGCACCTGTCAAGCCGCTGAAAGAGACCCTGTCGAAGTCCGGGCTCATCGCACATATCGCCGCCCAGACCAACGTCGAGGCGAAGACGGTCAAGGCCGTGCTCGCCGGACTCGAGTCGACCGTGTTCGCGTCGGTGCACAAGAAGGGCGTGGGCCAGTTCACCCTGCCCGGCCTGTTCAAGATCAACGCGGTCAAGGTGCCGGCCAAGCCGAAGCGCAAGGGCAGGAACCCGTTCACCGGCGAGGAGCAAGTCTTTGCAGCCAAGCCCGCCACCGTCAAGGTGAAAGTGCGCCCGCTGAAGAAGCTGAAGGACGCCGCGGTCTGATCCACGTCCTCTGATCCACCCGCACACCGCTGCCGACTGGAGCTTTCCCGGGCAGCGGTCGTGCATCGCGAGTGAGCAGCAGAACCAGTCCGCCCGATGAACCGCTGGGCTGCGTCGTGCCCTCGGAAGGCCAAGGCCGGCGACAAGGTCAAGCGGCGGATCGACGCAAGCACCGGCAAGGTGATCGGCATGGATGGGACCGGCAGCGACAGGCTGCTAGTATCGGATGCCCTTCTTTTCACTGGTGACTGCCCGTGAAGCACCTGCTCCTTTCCGCACTCATCCTCGCCGCCTGTGCCAGCGCACAAGCCGCCGATACGCCGACCTTCAGCACGCAGCGACTGTCCGACTCGATCAGGACGCTTTCCTCGGATGCCTTCGAGGGGCGCGGCCCGGCCACCCCGGCGGAAACCAGAACGATCGACTACGTGGTGGAGCAGATGAAGTCCGCCGGACTGCAGCCCGGCGGTGACCTCGAGAACGGCAAGCGTCTATGGACGCAGGCGGTGCCGCTGTTGCGCACGGAGATCATCGGCCGGCCCTCGCTGAGCCTGAAGCTGGGCGACAAGACGGAAACCTTGACCCAGGGCGACCAAATCGCTATTCGCGCGCCGATGGACGGCTCCACTGCGGTGGACATCAGCCACGCACCGCTGGTTTTCGTCGGTTACGGCGTCAAGGCGCCGGAGCGCGACTGGGATGATTTCAAGGGCATCGACCTGCGCGGCAAGATCGCCGTGGCACTGATCAACGACCCGGACTTCGAAACCGGCGTGGGCGACTTCGGCGGCAAGGCGATGACCTATTACGGCCGCTGGACCTACAAGTACGAGGAAGCGGCACGCCAGGGCGCGCTCGGCCTACTGGTGATCCACGAAACCGCGCCGGCCTCGTACGGCTGGGCCACGGTGAAAAACTCCAACACCAACACGATGTTCGACATCGTGCGCGACAAACCCGCCGCGGCGCATCCGTCGCTGGAGGGCTGGATCCAGCGCGACCTGGCCGAGCAGATGTTCAAACACGCCGGCCTGGACTTCGACAGCCTGAAGAAACAGGCACAGACGCGCGCGTTCAGGCCGCTCACGCTCAACGGAGAAAGCCTCTCGGCGAGCTTCAAGGTCGACAAGAGCGTGATCACCTCGCACAACATCGTCGGCCGCGTGATCGGCAGCAAGCATCCGGACCAGACCGTGATCTACAGCGCGCACTGGGATCATCTGGGCGTCGGCCAGCCCGACGCCAGCGGCGATCGCATCTACAACGGCGCGGTCGACAATGCCACCGGCACCGCGGCGCTGATCGAGATGGGGCGCGCCTTTGCGCAGGCGCCGCAGCCGGAACGTTCAGTGGTGTTCCTCAACGTCACTGCCGAAGAGAAGGGCCTGCTCGGTTCGGAGTACTACGCCACCCACCCGCTGTATCCGCTGGCCACCACCGCCGGCGTGATCAACATGGATGCGCTCGATCCGCATGGACCGACCCGTGACTTCACCATTTCAGGCAACGCCAGACTCGGCCTGCTGGACGACCTGGTCGCCACCGCGAAACAGTTCGACATGGTCTACACGCCCGACCCCAAGCCTGAGGCGGGCTATTTCTTCCGCTCCGATCACTTCTCCTTCGCCAAGCGCGGCGTGCCGGCGATCTCGTTCGGCTCGGGCAACGACTGGATCGACGGTGGCGTGAAGGCAGGCAAGGCGGCGAAAGAGGAATACACCGCCAGACACTACCACCAGCCCTCGGACGAGTGGCAGGCCAGTTGGCCGCTCACCGGCATAGCGCGCGACCTGCAACTGCTCTACGCCGTGGGCAGCCAACTGGCGAACTCGGATGAATGGCCCGGTTGGAGCAAGGACTCCGAATTCCGCGCCGCGCGCGAAGCCACGGCGGCTGAGCGCAAATAGCACGTCTGCAGGAGCGCTCCCTCCCGCTCGATCCGGAGCAGGAGGATCGCGGCTGGAGCCACCCCAAGCACACGCTTGCTTGAGCTGGCCTCAGTCGCGTCGCGCGAACCACGCGCCGTGACCCGGCAGATGCAGGCGGCCATCGTCCAGCCGTCCCGGCGCCAGACCATGACCCTCGACGGCGCTGGCGCCAATCCAGCCCGCGGGCAGCTCAACATCGACGTCGACGCCAGCGAGATTGAACATCACCAGCAGCGCTTCGTCGTCGAGCCGACGGACGAACGCAAGTACCGGCTCGGCCGTCTCGACAAACTCGATATCGCCCCAGCGCAGGGCTGGATGCGCCCGCCGCCAGCGCATGAAAGTGCGAAACCCGTTCAATACCGAATGCGGATCGGATTGCTGCTGCGCTACAGCGCGCGCGCGGTGTTCTGCCGGCACCGGCAGCCACGGCATACCATGGCTGAAACCGGCCTGCGCGTCGGCATCGCTCCACGGCATCGGCGTGCGGCAACCATCGCGACCCTTGAACTGTGGCCAGAACGCGATGCCGTACGGATCGCGCAGTGATTCGTACGGCACGTCCGCCTCGGTCAGGCCAAGCTCCTCGCCCTGGTAAACGCACACCGAGCCACGCAGCGAACAGACCATGGCGGTGAACAGGTTGGCCAGCTGCGCCGACGCGTCGCCGTTGCCCCAGCGGCTGAGCACGCGCTCCACGTCGTGGTTGGAGATGGCCCAGCACGGCCAGCCCTCGGTCATCTGCGCTTCCAGCTGGCGCACCGTGTCGCGGATATGGGCCACACTGAAATCCTCGGTCAGCAGCTCGAAGCTGTAGCCCATATGCAGGCGACGGCCGGCGGTGTATTCGGCCATCGTCGCCAGCGAATCCTCCGAGGAGATTTCGCCCAGGGCGGCCACGTCCGGATAACGATCCATCAGCGCCCGCAGCTCGCCGAGGAAGGCCAGATTCTCCGGCTGTGTGTTGTTGTAGTAGTGAAACTGGAACGCATACGGGTTGGCGGGGCTGAAACCGCGGCCCACGCGCTGATCGCTGGGCTTGGGCGGGTTGTCGCGCAACTGGCGGTCGTGGAAGCAGAAGTTGATCGCGTCCAGGCGCACTCCATCCACGCCCTTGTCGAGCCAGAAGCGCACATTGTCCAGCGCCGCCGCACGCACCTCGGCGTGATGGAAGTTCAGGTCGGGCTGCGAGGCCAGAAAGTTATGCAGGTAGTACTGTCCGCGCCGCGGTTCCCATTGCCAGGCGCTGCCGCCGAACAGCGACAGCCAGTTGTTCGGTGGCGTACCGTCGGGTCGCGCATCGGCCCATACGTACCAGTCGGCCCGGGGGTTGTCGCGGCTTTGCCGGCTCTCGCGAAACCATTCGTGTTCGGCCGAGGTGTGGCTGAGCACCTGGTCGATCATCACCTTCAGCCCGAGCCGATGCGCCTTGTCCAGCAGACGGTCGAAATCCGCCAGTGTGCCGAACAGCGGATCGACATCGCGGTAGTCGGCAATGTCGTAGCCAAAGTCCGCCATCGGCGACTTGAAGAACGGCGCAACCCAGATCGCGTCCACACCCAGGGCAGCCACGTAGTCCAGCCGCTCGACGATACCCGGCAGGTCGCCCACCCCATCACCGTCGGTGTCGAGGAAGCTGCGCGGATAGATCTGGTAGATGATGGCGCCGCGCCACCAGGGGGCATCACTCATTCGCGTGTCCATGCAGTTGCAGCCCGGATTGCAGCGCCCGCCACGCGGCGGTACTGCCAGGCCTGGCGGGCAGCTTAACGGCTGCATGCACGTTCGCCGCGATCGTGCATACGTATTCATGGATGGCGCCTGTCGCTTTGCAACATGCCGCACGAACCGATGTTTGGCCGTCCACATGAAGACCGGGTCGATGCGGTGAACACACTGGAATTGCCGGGTCGACGTCGACACCACAAGTCTGCCGGCATGACGCTGCAACTACTTTCCACCGAGGCTTCCCGTTGCACACCGCGACGATTTGCGACGCGCCGCAACAGAATGAATACGTATGCAGGAACGGTTTGGCCGCCCATCGCCGTCCTAACATCGACATCACGAAAGGGGCGGCGTATGTGCGGGTGAAGGCGCGCGTCGAACGTTTCTGCCAACGATCGCAACGATCACAAGACTGCAGCACAACACTGGGAGGGGACAACGGTGATACTCAAACACAACATGCTTGCTCTGGCATTGGCATCGGTCGGCTTCTGCGCGCTCACCACGGCCTATGCAGCAACTCCGCTGTCCCCCCAGACCACCGACCCGCAGGACACCTCGGCGCCGCAAGAGGCCACGCCGGCAGAGGCCACCACGAGCAAGGACAAGCACGATCGCAAGGCGGCCAAGGAGAACGCCAAGCAGTTGCCGGCCGTCGAGGTCCATGGCTTTGCCAGCAGTATCGAGGCTGCCACCGCGCTCAAAAAGGACGCCGATGGCATCGTCGAGGCGGTATCCGCCGAGCAGATCGGCAAATTGCCCGGGGTCAGTATTGCGGACACCCTGGGTCGCCTGCCAGGCCTGGCCGTGCAGACCGTGAGCGGCCGACCGCAGGTGCTGAGCATTCACGGACTGGGCCCCGATTTCTCGACCGCGCTGATCAACGGCAGTCAGCAGGTCTCCACCTCGAACAACCGTGACGTGCAGTTCGACCAGTACCCCTCGAGCTGGTTCGACAATGTCGTAGTGTATCTGAGCCCGTCGGCCAACCTGATCGGCCAGGGCCTGGCCGGCACGGTGGACATGCATACCATCCGCCCCTTGGACAAGGACAAGCCGGAAGCGGTGGTCAATGCAAGCTATATCTGGAACGGGACGTCCCAGTTGGCGCCAGGTCCGGGGGTCAGCGACAAGGGCTACAACGTCAACGGCGTCTGGGTAAACCAGTTCGCCGACAACACCTTCGGCATCACCGTCGGCGTCGACCTGGAATCGAATCCGTCGCAGATCCAGCACCAGGGGGGATGGGGCTATCCCGACGCAGGGGATGGCGCGGTGGTCATCGGCGGTTCAAAGGACTACGGCATCTCCGACTCGTTCAAGCGCCAGGGGTTGTTGACCTCGCTCCAGTGGCAGCCCAACGATTCCTTCAACAGCATACTCGACCTGACCTACGACAACTTCAAGGAAACCCAGCAGGCCAAGGGCATCGAGTTCCCGTTGCTGTGGGGCGGTGGCGTGACGCTGGAACCGGGTTACAACGTGGAGAACGGCTTCGTGCAGAGCGGCACCTACGACAACGTCAAGGGTGTCGTCCGCAACGACTTCAACGAGACCAAGGCCAAGGTGTGGAACATCGGCTGGCGCAACGAGCTCAAGTTCAACGAGGACTGGTCCGGCGCACTTGACGCCACCTACTCGCGCGCAGACCGCAATGACATATTTCTGGAGAGCTACTCCGGCACCGGCTACGGCGTCGGTAGCGGCGCCACCGACACAATCGACTTCCAGCACCTTTCCGACGGAAAGCTGTATCTCAACCCGACGCTGGATTACGCATCAGACCAGATGGTGCTGACCGATCCGCAAGGCTGGGGTGCCGGCGCGACCCCTTCAGTGGTGCAGGCAGGCTTCATCAACGCACCGAGAACCCGCGACTATCTGGCCAACCTCAAGGCCAGCGCGAAGCGCGACTTCATGTCGGGCCCGATCTCCAGCATGGAAACCGGTGTGGTCCGTGGCACGCGCCAGAAGACCTACCACATCGACCAGTCCTTCCTGACCCTGCCCGACGGTGCGCAGACAGCGCCGATCCCGTCCAGCAGTACCTGTGATCCGTTGTCTTGGATGGGTGTCGGCGAGCAGGTCTGCTATGACCCGATACAACTTCTTGACAACGGCACCTACGAGCTGTTCCCCACCAGCTTGTCCTCGATCTCGGTACCGCCAAACTGGAAGGTACGCGAGCGCGACGTCACCTCCTACCTGCAGTTCAACCTTGACACCTGGGTCGGCAATGTCGGCCTGCGCGGCAACTTCGGCGTGCAGGTTGCGCACACCAGCCAGTCTTCATCCGGCGAGCGCGTGGCGGCTGAAGCCGGTGGCACCAGCGGTTCCAACGCGGTCCTGGAGCCGATTTCCGGCGGCACCAGCTATACACGCTACCTTCCCAGCCTCAACCTGATCTTCAGCTTCACCGAAAACGACGACCTGCGATTCGGTGCCGCTCGCGTGATGGCACGCCCACGCATGGACCAGATGAGCGCCAGCCTTGGCCTGAACACCGATATCACGCATCTGAGCTCGACCGACCCGAACGAGTCGTACTTCAGCGCCTCCGGCGGCAACGCCGAGCTGAAGCCTACGATGGCCGACAATTACAACCTCAGCTATGAACACTATTTTTCGGGCGACAGCTCGGGCTACCAGTGCTCGGCCACCGACGCCAAGCAGTCCGACCGTTGCCGCAGCGCGGGCGGTGGCTACATCGCGCTGTCGGCCTACTACCTGAAACTGTGGGATTACATCAACCCGGACTCGTCCTATCTGTACGACTTCGCGGACTTCGTGCCGGCTTACCTGACGCCCGAGCAGCAGGCCCAGCTGGGTACCACCTTGGGCGTGGTGTCCGGTCCCGAGAACGAAGGCCGCGGCTACGTGAAGGGCCTGCAGACGACCTTGAACCTGCCCTTCAGCAACCTCACCCCGGTTCTCGACGGCTTCGGCACCATCCTCACCGGCAGCTACACCGAGAGCTCACTGGTGTATCCGGGCAACGCGGACCCGATCACGGTGCCGGGTCTGTCCAAGTGGGTCGCCAACGGTACGCTGTACTACCAGCACAACGGGTTCGAGGCGCGCATCAGCGACAGCTACCGCAGTGACTTCCTGGGCCGGGTCTCGGGTATCAGCGCCACCCGTATCGAGGAGACCATCAAGGGCGGCAGCACCTACGATGCCCAGATCAGCTACTCGTTCGATTCCGGTCGCCTGAAGGGACTGACCCTGATTGCAAAGGGCTCGAATCTCTCCGACAAGACCTTCATCACCTACCAGAATAACGACCCGCGCCAGGTGAAGACCTGGGAGAGCTACGGTCGCCGTTACGAGGTGGGCATTTCCTACAAGTTCCAGTAAGACCGGGTACTCCTGCTCCGCTGCGAGCCCCGTTGCCTGAGCACAACGGGGCTTTTTTTGACAGGAACAGCTACGCGGATTACCGACCGTCGAACGCCAAGGGGGAAATGGGCAACGGCATGAACGCAGCACCCATCCAACGCATCGTGATCGTCGGCGGCGGTACCGCAGGATGGATGACCGCCGCCCTGCTGGCCCAGGCGCTGGGTACCGCCGTGCAGATCCGGCTGGTCGAGTCGGACCAGATCGGCATCGTCGGCGTGGGCGAAGCCACGATCCCGCAGATCCGCCACATCAACGCCTTCCTCGGCATCGACGAGGACGACCTGCTCAAGGCCACCCAGGGCACGTTCAAGCTGGGCGTGCAGTTGAACGACTTCGGCCGGCTGGGCGACTCCTACCTGCACGCGTTCAGCGATATCGGGTTGCCGCTGGGCCTAATCGCTTTTCACCATTACTGGCTGCGCGAACGTCAGCGCAATCCGGCCAGCGACCTGTGGGCGTATTCGCTCAACACCCAGGCGGCGAACGCGCACCGCTTTGCGCGCATGGACAAGGTCGACAGCAGCCCGCTCGGCGGCATCAAGTACGCGTACCACTTCGATGCGGGGCGGTACGGACAGTACCTGCGCAAACGCTGTGATCCACGCATCGTGCAACGCACCGAGGGCAAGGTGGTCGACGTGCGCTTGCGCGAGGGTGATGGCTTCATCGAATCCGTGCAACTGGAGAGTGGCGAGACGATCGCCGGCGACCTGTTCATCGACTGCTCGGGCTTTCGCGGCCTGCTGATCGAGGATTCGCTGAAGACCGGTTACGAAAGCTGGCAACACTGGCTGCCCTGCGATCGTGCCCTCGCCGTGGCCTGCACCCGCAGCGAACCGCTGTGGCCCTACACCCGCGCCACCGCACGCACGGCCGGCTGGCAATGGCGGGTGCCGCTGCAGCACCGTACCGGCAACGGCCATGTCTATTCCAGCCGGCATCTCAGCGACGACGAGGCCAGCGCGATGCTGCTGGCCAACCTCGATGGCGAGGCCCTCGGCGCGCCGCGCGCGCTGCGTTTCACCACCGGCATGCGGCGCAAGGCATGGCAGCGCAACTGCGTGGCGCTGGGGCTGGCCGCCGGCTTCATGGAACCGCTGGAGTCGACCAGCATCCACCTGATCCAGTCCGGCATCAGCCGCTTGCTGGCGATGTTCCCCGACCGTCATTGCGACAGCGTGGTGGTCGACGAATACAATCGCCAGACCCGCTTCGAATACGAAAGCATCCGTGATTTCCTGATCCTGCACTACAAGGCGACCGAGCGCGACGACACCGCGTTCTGGCGTGAGTGTGCACACATGGAGATCCCGCCCGGCCTGGCACGCAAGATCGCCTTGTTCCGTGGTCACGGCCAGATCTTCCGCGAGCACGAGGAACTGTTCACCGAGATCGCCTGGCTGCAGGCGATGATCGGCCAGCA